>Ga0208379_1000075_pt1 | contig 47263 bp, 52 predicted proteins | sample CryBogCBE02Aug07_FD_184559 | JGI IMG/M metagenome (GOLD analysis project Ga0208379, IMG submission 184559) | Freshwater microbial communities from Crystal Bog, Wisconsin, USA - CBE02Aug07 (SPAdes) | ecosystem: Environmental > Aquatic > Freshwater > Lake | place: Crystal Bog, Wisconsin, USA... | reverse complement strand
GCTATCGACTTTCTCTGGGACGTCATTCAGAAGCAGCGAGAGGCTGCCGAAAATCTCCTTGATCTCGTGCCCTACGAGGAACCCTCAACCCCTGGATACGCAGATGAAGAGGAAATGATGAACGCTCTACTTGACTATGTTCCTCAGACAGAAGAGCAGAAGGTGGCCTCTTTAGCCTTATATGATGTTCTTCCTCCTCCTCAGGATACAAGGGGGTAGCCGCTAGCTTCTTACGAAGTTCAAAGATTCTGAGACGCAGCTTTGTCTCGACAGCAATTACATTGATCAACTCCTCCTCCGCCTTCCAGAGCTCACGTGCAATTTTCTTTACGGATGCCATAAATAGTATTTAAAATATTGTGTTTATCATTTTTTATTTAGCTTAACTAGGTTAGACCTTTGCCTTCACATTCACCTTAATCTTTCGCGGAGGATATAGTATCTTTCCAATCGTTACAGCCACACTCTCAACAAGGGCTGGTGGAACAGCATTGCCGATCTGAACAACAAGTTCCTTCTTATTTCCATGCAGCTTGAAATCGCCAGGAAATCCCTGAATCTGCTTGAGTTCATCTGGAAGAAGGCATCGCACGTAAGAGGTTCCATTTGGCTTTCGAAGGCCAACAAGAAGACGAGGCTGATGATCATATGTACAAATAATTGTCTTACTCGGCGCATCTAAATTGACAATCTCAGAGTGAACAGGGCTATCACGCTTCGTGCAGCTGAGAAGCTTCTCATTCGTCTTCAGAACAACAAAGGGATGAGGCGTCCCTATTGGTTCCGCTTCCTCAGGAATTGGAAGCGCATATGTATCAAACCCCTCTGGCTTTGTATCAGTCATCAGAAGATGCGCGCCATCCATTGAGCCAGTTACAAAGGATCGCAGAGTTGGCATCTCCTTCGTTGCGCCATACGCATTCACTGAAGCCCAGAAGCTCGTGGGCTCCATCGTGGTTACGCGAGAAGTATCCCAGCCCACTAGCAGAATGCGCTTCCTCTTCTGAGGAACACCGAAGTTCACCGCTTCGAGAACCTGGTGAGTGAGCTCATAGCCAATCTCGCGAAACGCATTTTTAATAATGTCGAGCATGAGGGGATCATTCTCATTGGGTCCACTCTTCATTGAAGTTAGCCCCACAACATTCTCTCCGATGATAAACCGAGGGCGAACCTGCTTTACAACACGTACAAACTGTCTGAACATCTGATTACGAGGATCTGTAACCTCCTTCTTTCCAGCCCTCGAGAATCCCTGACAAGGAAACCCAGCAAACACAATATCTGCCTTGCCAGTATAGGTTGCGAACTCAGCATCAGGAACATTCTTGATATCAGATGACTTTGATTTGGGTTCCAGAATAAGCTTTGAATCTGGAAAGTTCAGTTCATGAGTCTTCATTGCCGCCTTATTGAATTCGTTGAACGCAATTACCTTGAATCCAGCACGCTCAAGACCCATTGTATCACCACCGCATCCTGAAAAGAGGGAAATGGCCTGTCGGGAAGTATTCATTCTAACCAGGTAGTGCAGTTTAAAGTGCAGTCAAATTTATCCTAGAAGAAAAAATGAACATTTTTTCTACTTCAGGTCAATGCGAATATTACTAAAACCAGCACCCATCCCCCATCTCAGAATTCCATTGAACACAAAGTTATTCTCACAAAGAAACTTGAATTCAATATCCTTCTTCTTTGTAATGACAATATCGTTTATACACGAAATAACAAGCTTTGGATACCAAGCAACATGAAACTCCCCATTCAGATCTCCATGAATCGTCAACCAATAATCCTTCTGCTCAAGAGCCTCAATCACAATAGGAAGGACCTCCTTTTTAAAGAGATTCTTATCCTCCTCTGTGATAATAAAGGATGAGAGGACAGGGTCGCGCTCCTCAAGAAGACTCGCCTTTGGACCGCGAATCTCCCTAACCCTTCTCTTCAATTCGAGTCCAAAAGGAGTCTTGGGAGGTCCCTGAGTCTTACAATCTTTATCAAACCACTCATCATAAGAGGGAGTAGCTGACTCAATCTTGAATGTATCCTTCAAGAGGCCAGTTTCAATATACATTGAATACCACGCCTTGGAATACTTCTTCGCAATGCTATACTTCTCACATCCTCCATTGTGAAACTGAACGCCTGCAGTCCAGGGCTTTTCATCAGGAGAGATAGGCCTATTTTGGCTGCTACCCTTGTGCTCAATTCTACGCCATACAAAGAGACGAGGTTTCACCTCAACCTTAACTTCAAAATCATAATGCGTGCCTCTCGAGCCACCAGTGCGAGGACGCGCATCAATGATCTGACACCCAAACTTTTCCTTGAAAGAGGTGGTAATTTTAAGACCAGCCTCAGACTTGCTCTTAATGGCGCGAATAATCGTTGAGATATCTTCTACTTCATTCGCCCCAGCGGCGGATTTTGTGCGAAGAGCCATTCTACATGATACATACTATGTGATGTTTAAGCGTTTCAATTTTTCATAATCAATCACACTGTAACAAAAAAACATAGATATTTTTTCAATTATTTGCTTTACTCCTGCTTTGCTAGCGAGCTTACTCCTGCTGGCAATGACACTGTCTAGTGCAGCGCTCAGAGCAGAGCGGGGGCATGTCATCCTCGTCCACAGGCACGTCGTCCTCAGGATTGAGAATAGGGGTCCCCCAGTTTGTGTGAAACCCGCCACAACTCTGGCAAACCCCCTCCACGAGATGAGGGCAGTTGTAGCAGAGAAGCTTGCCCTTGTAAACCTCAATCTCCTTCGGATAGAAGTGAGCCGAGAGGATCACATTCTCTCCCTGCTCTACGCGCACCTTACACTCAAAGTGTCCAGGAGAGAGAAGGTTGCTGAGACGCGCCTGGATATCCGTCTTCTTGAAGAGGTCGTGCCAGTAGATCTTGCGACCACTGTCTGAGACCTCATGGGCATGAATGCTGAACTCCATGATGTCCACGTTCAGCTCGCGAGGGTGAACATGGAATCGGCAGGCCGCTTCAAACTCATTGAAGAGAGACTCCTTCTTCTCCATGACAGTGCGCATGATCTGAGAAAGAACAGCAGGGATCTTGTGCTCCATCTCGACCTTCTGCATCTGCTTGTAGCGCTCATAAGAGACATCACCGAGCGCCTGGATCTCGAGATTGGAGAAGAGCGGCATTTTGTCTGGTTACTATTCAGTGTGGACCCGATCGTTTCAATTTTATTTTCACAAACGAATACAATGATCTAAATTAAAAATAAGAAAGATAAAAGAGTAAATAGTAAAGAGTAATTAATTAGCTTTCTAAGACCAATCAATTACAATAAATTGTGGGGTAATAAGGGTAAGATCCATATTTGTTACAATACAAATACCTCCATTCTTATTCTTTACTATAAGTTCAACTGAACAACCTGGGAAAAGAGTACGTAACTCACTTATAATATCAGGGTCAAACGAATCTGTATTCATTGTATTCAAGGTAACCTCATACCGCATAATACCTGATTCTGCCGCACGGTGTGCATCTCCATAAATCTTCATTACAGAACGATAGACACTATATTTACGCGCTTCTTCTTTCTCTTGACGCAATTTCTCTTCCTTAGCGGCCTTCATACCACGCAGTTCATCACGAGTAAGAGGGGGAGGAAAGTCAGGAATTGGCATTTTGTCTGGTTACTATTCAGTGTGGACCCGATTGGTTCAATTTTTTAACACAGCATACAGTAGCATGATTTTCTACAGAGGAAAAGACTTCTATCTGAAAAGAGAAGGTGATGACCTCGTCAGTTACACACATAACAACCAAGAATACAGTCGCTTAGATGTGAAGACGGGTAAATCCAATAATTGGTATTCAACCGTTCTCTGTAATCGGATTATTGAGAAACTAAAAGGAAAGAAAAATGCCACGGTTTGCATGCTGGGGGGCGCAGGGGGCGCGATGTCCTACGAGCTTCTTACGTATTTACCGAATGTAAAGGTGACAACGGTGGACATTGACGCTGAATCTATAAAGCTTCTCAATGAAGTCATCTTAAAAAAATTCGGACGGCGATCAGAAGGAGTTGCCGCCGATGCGAAGGCCTTTATTAACAGAATGAAACCTGGCTCTTTTGATGTGATTGTTATCGATATCTTTATAGAGCATAATGTCCCCCCTTTTGTTATGACAAAGGCCTTTACAAAGGCCTGTCTCCGCGCTCTGAAACCAGAAGGCTCTTTGCTCACAAATATAATCTCAGATTCATCAGATAAAAAGTATGGTGATCTTTTATTATCTTTAGGGTTAGAGGTCTTTACTATAAGACAGGGTGAAGGGGGGCTTGTTAACTTATTGTATGAGGTTGTTAAACACGCATCTTCTGGCCAATGAGGCGGCAGTGTTCGCACTTGGAAAGGGCGAGCCTTCTGTAGAGGTCAAACCAAGCGTCAGGCAGAAGACGCTTGATCGCCTGTGGCTCCATGCCAAGGGCCAGAGCAAAGGCGACTGGATTCACCTTATACATGAAGAGGCGAGGATTGTTCTTCTGTCCAACGAGCTTGCTGTAAGTGGTATCCAAGATGCGGATGTTCTTGTCATATGTCCCGCGCCACTTTGGATCATTTAAGATGATGCGCGCGAAACGGCGCGTTCTCGTGGCCGACCAGAAGATATGCGTGGGCGAAGGGGCGCGAATGACTTCAGGTGCGGGGTGCACCTTAGAAGAGCGGAGCGACATAGCAGACATGATGCGCTTGAGAAGAGATACCATCTTTGCGTTAGTCGGATACAAAAAATAAGTGAGTAAGTTGTTTCAATTTTTTATGAGAACGCGGACGATTAAGCGCAAACATCCTCTTTATCTATAAAAGAAATGAGCTCTTGGTTAAAACCACAACCTCGTCCTTCTTATACATATGTAGCACCTCTTGGCACATTTCAAAAGAAAACTGAGCCAGCTACGGTGGTCTCTGCGTATTATGAAATGAAGTCAAAATATACAAAGGACCACTATAGAAACTGGATTCGTCTATTTCTTGAGACAATTTCATCTCCTCTCGTTTTTTTCACAGATGAAAACCTCGTTCCTTTCATTCAGGAATATAGAAAAGACCTACCAATCCGAATTATTGTCTATCCTCGTGAGGACTGGCTCTCAACAAAGCGTTTTCCTCCTTCTGTATGGGAGACACTTCACACAAGAGATGTAGAAAAGAATATTCATGCACCTGAACTCTATAAGGTATGGTATGAGAAGGCTGAATTTGTGAGAAAGGCAATCGAACTAAACCCTTTCGGGCACACCAAGTTTCTCTGGACAGATGCAGGAATTCTACGAAGTGAGGGTCTCGCGGCACTTGTAAGCGAGTTTCCTGTTGCCTCTCGAATTCCCGTGGACCGTGTTCTTGTTTTAAACATAATGCCTTTCACTGAACGAGACAATCGCCTTGTCGAGATCGATGGCCAGACATTTCGTGGTGGAGGAGAAGATAAACCAAGAATTGGCGCAGGTGTGATAGCCGCATCCGCAGTTGTGTGGACCATTTATATAGAGAAATACCATTCTCTTATAGAGCGTTTCAGTAAAACTTCGCTATTTTGGGGAAAGGAACAGACAATTATGAAAACAATGTATCTTGAAAACAAAAATCTCTTTTCATTTATCCAGGTTCATCCTGTGGCACCTGAACCTTGGTTTTATTCTCTATTATATCTCGGTGCATCTGAAAGATTATTTATGTATCTAAATTCTCTGAAAGATAAACGGACAGTTTCTTATGAAACATTATATAAAGTGAAGTGAATTGCAAAGAGCTCTGTAAGACGCTTCTTGAGATCAGCCGCAGGAATCTTCTGGTCATCGCCATTCTCATACCAGACACTACGCCCCTTCTTATACGAGCGACGGTGCCATGTGCTCTCATCATCCGAGGGAATGAACTCATCCCACACTCCATCGGCTCCAATATGGAGAATGAGAGGTGACTGAACCCCAATCGCAAGAATCTCCTCGAGGCTCAGACAGTCAGTCCTCTTTCCTGTATAGAAGCCTGGCTTCGCATGAGCCAAGAAGGAGTCGGCGGCGATCTTGGAGAAAGCGAAGCTCGGCTTTTCACTCTGGCCTCTGAAGAAGGACTCATAGTCCATGTTCAGATACTTCGCAGACTCCTCTCCTGTAGGATCATACTCGTCGCGGCAATTAGGACAGTCGCAAGAGACCCACAGGTAGCTGCTCCATCCTGTACCTGTTCCATGAGGGACATAACCAAGCTCTGCACGAAGGGTGGTGCGCTCAGCAAGAACCTCAGCAGCAGTGATAAGACGAGGGGCGGCCATCTTTGCGTTAGTCGAATACAAAAAATAAATGAGTGAGTTGTTTCAATTTTTTTATCTAGTGGCGGCTGAGCATGATATCCATCTTTTTGAGATCCTCCTCATCCGCCCAGCAGAGGCACGTGAGCCTGCCATTCTTCACGCCCTTTCCGCACTCATCGCAGCAAGTTGGCTTGAAGGTCACATTCAGATAGGCGTCGCTGCGAGTAACGACCCCCTCTGAGTTAACCTTCCAATCGTGCTCCAAGGCGTGAACCTCTGCCTCCCAGTCGCTATTACTAAGGGTCTGAGAGAGATGGCCTCGGAACTCGTGGGTATTCACGACATCGCGCAAGAAGAAGGAGGCGTAGAGGCCAGTGATCGTGAGCAAGGTGATCTTCTCATCCCACGGAAACGTCCAGATGGTGCCTGTTCCCTCATGGGCAGGAACCATCTTGATCACCTGCTGGATAGCGGCGAGAAGGTCAAATGAAGACATTGTTGCTGAATGGTTCAAGAGGAGTGCTTTTGAACCGTGATGCCTGCATAAGAAAAGAGGGAGTTCAATTTTTATGTTTTTATATTTATCTCTTGTCTTACTCTTTATTGTTTACTTGCACTTGTAGCAGAGATCTCTTCGGTCTGAAGAGCAGATCAGATCGAAGAAGTGGTTGCACTGGCAGCAGCGACCTGTCCTCTCGCGCCAGTAATCTGGCGAGGGAGGGCCATACGCGGCCTCTTCGCAGTCGGCGCACAGAGGCTCGTTGCCGCGATAGCAGTGGAACCTGCCGTCCTCTGGAACCCTGCTGCAGTCCGCACAGACGCGTGGAGTCACGATAGAGTTGCGGCGTGGCAGGTCCGCAGGCGCGCGCACAGGCTCTACAGCCGCAGCTGTCTTGGAACTAGAGAGGTGCTGCGGGCAGCGAGGATCATCGCGCTTATCGCAGAGGCGCTCCTCTGGCCGATACTCCCTCTCGCCGCTGCAGTGATGCTGATACTGGCAGCCCGTGGTCTGGCAAGAGTCACACCAGCAGATACGCTCGCCATCGCGGAACTCTGCGGTGCAGCCACAGGTCTCACAGTCCTCTAGATCAGCAGGGATGTGCTGAGGGCAGAGCGGATCGTCGCGATCATCGCAGATCTTGTAGCCGCGCTCATAGTCCATCTCGCCGCCGCAGACGTGCTCTTGGGGATAGGCTGCGCGGTTGTAGCACTCAATGCAGAGGTGGTAGAGTCCAAGATATGCCACTTCGTTGCACTCTGGCTCGCGGCAGAAGTAGATCTTCTTGTTCAGCGTGGTGGTCGTGAGCCAGACCTTCTTGCGGAGCTCCACGTCGTAGTAGTTCCAGAAGATGATCGGGTTGAGGTCCATTTTGCTTTGTCTTTGAAAGAGTTATTATCTTTAAAAGGCTAAAGACAGCGACAGCCTTTAGTCACTTCAATTTTTATAACAAAAAAAAAGAGTGTTTGTCTTTTCTTTTCTTTTTGTAACGTCGTGACTTTAATTTAACGAAGCTAAAGCTTCGTTAAATTAAATGTCAAACGACTAATAACCCATCATACCTTATTTTTAAGGAAGCTCTCCGAGCTTCCTTAAAAATAAGTATAGACGGTATTTGTTTTATGTTTTTGTCTTTTTTTTAGAAGCGCCTCTTGTTCTGGAGAAGCGCGGTGAAGTCGCGCTGGCCCTCCCTGGAGAGCGGGCGGGCGCCGTCCAAGATCTGCTGCCACTCTGGCTGGTTCGGGTGAACGAACTCGCAGCAGCCGTTGCGGTGCAGTTCGCAGCCCGCCTCCCATGCCACGCCCTTCTTGTTCATGCCACCAGGCTCTGGAACACCGAGCTGGCCCTTGAAGTTGAAGTAGCGGCACGGGCGCATGACCGTGGCCTTGCGCATCTTGCCACTGCGGTCGCAGAGGAGGCTCTTGGCCTTGGCGATCTCGCTCAGAGCGGCCGCGCGCGCCAGAGCGGCATCGGCCTCTCGGCGCTGGGCGCCCGCTAGGAGGTCGCGCAGACGGCGCTGGTTGGCGTCAAGCTTCTGGTTCTCCTCTTCGAGCTCGTCCATGTAGACGTCGCCCCAGAGGAGCTGGCCGTCCCACTTCGCGAGCTCTGGGAAGAGGTAGCGAGGGGCCTCTGAGACGATGTCCCAGCAACCGCAGCCGCAGCGCCAGACGTTCTGCTCCATCGCGTATGCGGGGTCGCAGTTGCCAGGGCAGGCGCCGTTCTCTGGGTCGTAGACCCAGTAGCTCTTGCTCATCTTAGCCTTGTAGCTGTTGTCAGAGAGAGTCATTTTGGAATCCTTTTAGAGTGTTATTGCTTTAAAAGGGTAATTATCAATGGGGTAATCGGCCCATTCAATTTTTTTGATAAATTGAATGGGGTGGTAAAATAGGCTATATTGACGCTTTTTGGAGGCTCCATTCAATTTAGCAAAAAAATTGAATGAGCGTTTTTGCTAGGCCATAATCATCTTTCAAAGCAATAACACTCTGAAAGAATCCAAAATGAACGCCTCCCAGATGATCACCGTGCAGATGACCGTCAGCGAGCTTCTCGTGCTCCAGAGCCTTCTGGCCCGCGCCTCTGGCGCGCCAGCGCCCAGCACGCCCCAGAAGGCCCCCAAGGCCGCTCTGGAGGCGCCTGGCGCTCCTAAGAAGGCCAAGAAGGAGAAGGACGCGGATGCCCCCAAGAAGGCGCCCAACGCCTGGATCCTCTTCACGCAGCAGGTGCGTGCCGCCCTCACGGCGGCGGGCATCAAGGCGGGCGTAGAGGTGACCCAGTTCTGCGGCATGCTCAAGGCCAAGAACGCGGACTACTCCGCGTGGACGCCCGCCCTTGTCCTTGCAGAGCACGGTAGCTGGCAGAAGCCTGAGAAGAAGAGCGCATCGCCTTCTCTGCCGGCTCTCGTGCCTGTCGCCTCTCAGCCAGTGGCAGAGCCCGCCAAGAAGGCGCGCAAGCCCCAGAGCGAGGAGACCAAGAAGGCGGCCGCCGAGAAGCGCGCGGCGACCAAGGCCAAGAAGGCCGCGGCCGTCGCGCCTCTGCCCGCCTCGCCTCGTGCGGAGGAGGCAGAGGTTGAGTTCTCGGCGTGGCAGCACAAGGGCGTGAGCTACCTCAAGAGCGAGAACGGCGATGTTCTCTCAGAGGACTACGACTGGATCGGCCGCTTCGTCGAGAAGACGAACACGATCGACCGCTCTGTGCCGAAGCCGGCCTACCTCGAGGAGGCCTAAGATAAAGGATAAACCAAAGAAAAAAACACAAAACACAAAACAAAAGAAAAAATTTTTTTTGTGGTTTACTTCTTAACGACGCGGACTTTGATCTTCTTGGGCTTAGCCTCTGGTTCTGGCGCAGGTGTAACCCGCACCTTGATCTTCTTCTTCTGGCAGAATGGCATCTTGCTCTGAATCTCTACAAGCTCCTCCTCTGTCACAAAGCACTCATTGCACCAGGCCAACTCTGTATCTCCCTCATAGAAGTTGACAGCAGAGGTCTCTGCACCACAGCCTGCACAGATGTGCTTTGGTGCGGGCTTAACAGCGGTCTTAATGCGGATCGGCATTTTGGCTACCAGCCGTCTGCACCAGCCCCTCTTCAAATTTTTACTTAGTAAAATTGGCGTTCCTAAGAGCCAGAAGAGGGCATGTCTCTGAAGAAGGAGAGCTGTCAGAACTGCTGGCTACCGCCATTGGACAACTCGGCTCTCTGTAGGAAATGCAGCGTCTCTGAGACTCTAGATGACGGCTGGATCCGCTATCACACACCCTCTTCAGAAAGCTGTAGGAAGCTAAGAGCCCTAGCGCAGTCATACAAGGGCGTTGTCGTTCCAGAGAGATGTATCCAGTGCTGCGCCTTTGTTGCTATGCAAAATGAGAACTGGCTCACAGCAGTGAAGGCCTACATCACGATGACGCCGCGCCTTGATACTGTTATTCTTGATAACCAGTCTTATAGCAGAGAGGGATTGTTAGAGGCTTTGTCTGTGCTCATGACAGCATTCACGCCGCTCTCTCTAAAGATCTGTAATACACTCAAGCTCTGTAATCCAGGTCATGTATATTGGATCCTAGAAGAGCTCATTCTTCGTCCCCAGTTTTATGGGGCTCTTCTTGACACTCCATTGAGGATTCCACCGCATATGTCAGAGGATCTATGGGAGACCTTTCCAGATGTAGAAGGATGGTGGTCTTTCTGGGAAAAGATCCCTGTAAAGGTGAAGAGGCGTATCTCATTCCGCTGTATGACCTTTAAGGAGGAACTTCTTGAAAAAACATGGCATCCTGATCGGGTGGCAAGATGGTGTTTTGATATTGAAGAGGCAAGTGATCTCTCGTGCTTCGCTCCGCTCCTGTTAACGCATCAGCGTCCTAAAGTTGCTGACATCCACATTCACGTGGAGATCGCGTAGCTCATTCAAGTTAAACCAGCCACACTCACTGATCTCCTCCTTTCTCTGAGGATTGAGAGGCAGTTCAACTGGAACCTCATAGATAAAGTAGCCTCCACTGGCCAGCTTTCTATATCCCATAAACCTTGAGTTTTCAGATAAGACAACGCCTGTCTCTTCAAAGAGTTCACGAAGAGCACAACTCTGTGCAGTATCTCCAGGCTCCATATGACCCTTTGGAAATGACCATTTACCTGAGAGTGTTCCCTTTACAAGAGCCACCTTGTTCTCCTGTGAAATACAGATACATCCATAGACCTTCATGTGACGCGGCTTGTAGCAGCTCCATGACTTCCAACGACCAGCGTCATTGTTTAGCATCTCAACGGTTAGCTTGGATCAGGGCGAGGGCGCCACTCAATTTTGGGCTAAACCCGTCTTCTGAAGGAACTACAGTATGGACTGGGTCGCCCCGCACCTCACAGGCGGTTTAGGAAACCGTCTGTTTACCTACGCCGCCGCGGCAGCCGCAGCAAAAAAATGGGGGCGCCGCGTGGTATTTTTTATGCCGCGCTGCGGTGAAACCTCTCACGGTCCCTTTGACTCTATCTTCAAGCTTCTACCTTCGGTCCCTATACTACAGACAGCAGCAGAGTGGCACACGGTTCTAGAGGGAAAAGGAACTCTCTTTATCTATCAACCTTTTCCTGACGCGCCCCCCTCTCCTCTTCCATGTGTTATCCACGGATGGAGACAGACAGAGAAATACTTTGAAGACTGTCCTGTTCACGTCGACTTTGAAGGAGCCCTTGGATCCAGGGCTCCTAAGATCCGCCCCACGATTTCTGAAAAGAGCTGGTTCATGCATGTGAGGCTTGGAGACTACAAGGTTCTTCCCCATCATCAAGTGAATCTCGCCCCCTATTACACCTTCTGTCTGAAACAGATACCCCCTAGTTCTACCGTCGTATTCTTTAGCGACGAACCTGAACTGTGCGTGGGTATGTATAAAGGGATGGTTGAGAGTATGGGCCTCACATTTCAGCTCTTTGACTCAAAGGATGAAGTGGAGAGCCTCTATACAATGTCTCTTTGCAAAGGCGGAGCCATCGTGGCAAATAGCACATTCAGTTGGTGGGGCGCCTATTTCGCGAAGCAGGGGGCGGGGCCGAGTTTCAAGGCCTACTATCCATCTGTCTGGGGGTCCGGCCTTCCACCACCCACGGATGTGACGCCGTCATGGGGAATCAGTGTCTAATTTTTTTTCGGCCTTGAGTAAAATTGAATCAGAAGCGGCCGCCTCGACCATCAAGCTCCAACGCAATGTCTACTCCCCTCTGGAATGGATTCGTGTATGAGCAGCACCAGGTTGCTGGGATTCGATGGATGAAGGAAAGAGAAGATGCCCCTTCTCATCGCGGAGGACTCCTCTGCGATGAGATGGGACTTGGCAAGACGATCCAAATGGTCGGACTTCTGAAGGAGTCTACGCTAAAGGCCAATCTCTTCTTCGGCCCTCTCCCCGTCCTTGAGCAGTGGCGCGCCACGGCCACAAAGGCCGGCATCAATTGTTGGTGTGCAAAGGGTGGTGTCTGGGAGCCCCCTTCCAAGGTCTTTCTGCGCGCGCCCAGCCTGTATCTTGTCAACTATGAGGCCGCCATCAAGAATCCTGACCTCTTTGCTAGGCCCTGGGACCGCATTATCTGCGACGAGGCTCACCGCATGGCAAACAAGGGCGCGAGCTGGAACCTGATCAAGCAGATCGAGTGCTCTATCCACTGGTTTCTGACCGCGACACCGATCGTCAACAAGGTCAGCGACGTGAACGCCCTCTTCGAGATGCTCGACCTCAACTACACTCCCTCTCTTCTCAGCACCTATGTGCTGGCGCGGAGCATGGAGGAGATGCGCCCTGTCCTTCCTAACCTTCCGAAGAAGGAGATTCAGATGACGCACATTCTCGACTTTGACACCGAGGACGAGGGCGACTTCTACCGCGGAATCCAGGGTGACATCAAGAGGCGCTTCAGGGCCCTCGCAGATGAGGGTGGTGCAGGAGCTCTGGACAAGCTCAAGCTCATCATGCGCCTTCGCCAGATCAGTCTTCACCCGCAGATCTACATCGAGGGGCGCAGAAAGGCTCTCGGCCCTACGCTCTATACGCGCCCTGACTGGATTGATCCGAGCACCAAGTTTCAGGGCATTCGCGATCTTGTGGAGGCCGACACGGAGCCCAAGAAGTGGATCATCTTCTGCCACTTCCACAAGGAGATGGAGCTGCTCAAGGAGTTTCTCGGCTTCAGCGACAAGATCGACAAGATCTGGCTCTATCATGGCGGCCTTTCGGCGGGGCAGAGGACGGCTGTGCTCAAGCAGACGGCGAATCCGATTGGAGGTAAGAACGAGATTCTGCTCATCCAGCTTCAGTCTGGCGGCACGGGCCTCAATCTGCAGCACTTCCAGAGCATCGTCTTTTCGGGCCCGTGGTGGACAGCAGCTCTCATGAATCAGGCGATTGGTCGCGCAGTTCGCATCGGCCAGAAGGCGCAGGTGGTTGTGCATCACATGCTTCTGAAGGAGGAGCAGGGACTCAACATCGACCGGCTCATGAAGAACAAGGCAGAGGCAAAGGGCAAGTTGTGCGGTGAGTTTCTCTCAGCGGCTAACCACACAATTATCTAAAAGGGCATTCTTAATTTCTATTTTTATCAGTAGAATGGAGCCTGTCAAGAAATTTCTTCTGGGAGGAGAGTCAAGTAATTATCTGACAGCCGCAATTATCACCTTTGTAGCCATTTTTGTTGGCTATGTCATGTGGACACAGGCGGCCACAATGCCTATTCCCAAGACAACGGAGGGATTCGGCGGTGTCGCCGTCGGCTCTGGCCTCCCTGACTGCCTACGCACCAGTTCAGAGGCTGCTCAAGTGGCCGATTTTTTCCTCCAAAGAGAGACAGTCGTTGAAGAAGGAAAGGATGATCTCCGTGAGCTCCTTTTGCTGCTCGGCAAGCTGGCCTGCTTCAAGAAGGATCTGATGAGCACAGCGGGTCTCGTTGAGAGCACCCGGTATCAGCCCTATTCTACGGCCCATGACATAGAGCCGATTGCTGAGACGACATCGCGTTGCCTTGCGAAGACGATCCCTCCTCGTGACTTAGAACTCGCTTTTGATAAGTGGGCCTCCCGAGGCGGCAAGCTACTCCAGCGCCTCTGCACGGCCTATGGTGTATCACCTGCGGAGAATGAAAAGGTGAAGAAGATCTTCTCTGAACTCCTCGCTGATGTCAAGGATGTCGCGAGTAGCGTTTGCTTCGTGGGTGAGCCACTGATCGCTGGAAAGAAGTTTGAGCGCGGGGCGCAGAGTTATGAACCGACTAGCCTAGCCGATCTGGGGACTTACAAGGGGTATTATTGATAACGGTGAGACTTAAAAATAAGGAAGCTCAGAGAGCTTCCTTATTTTTAAGATTCATCACCAAATTAGTCGTGGGACATTTATTTTAAGGAAGCTAAAGCTTCCTTAAAATAAAGTCACGACGTTATCGCCTTCAAACGCCACGGAATAAATTCTATTTTTGATTCTTCTCTTTACAAAAGAATCAATGAAGGACACGGTGACCTATGACATCCTCGTCTCCAAGCTGCGCACCTTCTTTGCTGAAAAGGGGTTCAAGGAAGTCCCGACACAGTCGCGCCTCTCGATTCTTGCCGCTTGCGAGAACCCCTATTCAGTTGCCACCTTTGAATACAACGGATGCGTGTGGCCCCTTCCCCAAACAGGCCAGATGTGGCTCGAGTATGAGCTTCTGAAGAATCCTGAGTGGAAGGGTGTCTACTGCGTCAGCACGTCCTATCGCGATGAGAAGACGCCGATTCCTGGTCGTCACGAGAAGATCTTCCCCATGTTCGAGTTTGAGAGCCACGGAGGAATGGTGGAACTTGCCGCGTTAGAGGCGGAGCTCTTGGCCTATCTCGATTTTTCTGCGCCTGTTGTCGCCGACTACGATAAGACATGTGCCGAATATGGTGGTGTTCCCACCTTAGAGGATGAGCATGAGAGCCGCATGTGGCGCGAGAAGGGTCCCATTGTCAGTCTCCAGAACTTTCCTGAACGGACCAGCCCTTTCTGGAATATGAGGCATGTTGGCGGTGGAATCTATAACAAGATTGACGTCATCATGTATGGCCAGGAGACAATTGGCTCGGCGGAGCGCTCTTCAGATGTAGAGGAGATGCGGCGCATGTTCTATGCGGTCAGCGAGGGCGGATATGCGGCGAAGCTGTTTGAGCTCTTTGGAAAGGAGCGTGTAGAGGCTGAGCTGGAGGAGTATCTGGCGATCCCCTTCTTCCCTCGGTTCGGTGGAGGCATTGGCCTTACGAGGCTGGCGCGCGCCTATGGTCTTCTACAGGGCAAGAATGACTTGGACAAGCTCATCACGACGGGGAGAGGTTATTGAAAAGGCGCTTACTCGGGCCGAGAGACACCTCCTTGCGCAGAGCCTCAACAGTGGTCTCCAGATAGGCCTTCCTTTCCTGTAATTCCTTTGTTAGTGTCTTTTTCTCCTTCAGATCCTGGAGTTCATAAGAAAGGTTATAATATTCGCACTCCTTCTCTTTCGGCTTTGCAGCTACACAGATATTCTGAAAAAGTGTATCTAAAATGGCCTTCTTTTTCTCATAATAAATGTGGGCTCCTGATCCTGGCTTATTTGCCTTGAGCCCCTCAGCGATCTCGTTTACAATGAGAGCAATATCTTCCATTTCCTTGATAATAAGAAAAGGTTTTTCTTTATATCAATAATACGCTTACTAAGGCTTGATCAGCATCGCGAAGATCATCAGGCCAATGATCTGCCAGAAGGACTTGGCAGGCTTCGCGATCGTGAAGAGCTCCACGATCACGCCGTTCCACAGAAGCTTACCCACAAAGCCGAGGATGATAAAGGCGATCAGAAACGCAAAGAAGACGGAGAGGAACTCAACATAGGCGTCGCGCTTCTTGTCTGAGTCCTTACCGTTTGTCGCACTCTCAATCGCGGCACCAACGAACGACTGAATTAACATTTCTACTAGCGGTGGCGATTAAAATTAAAGAAGTCATGACATTACTGCTCAAAAAGAAGCTTCTCATTTACCTTGGACTCGCGGTGCTCATTTATATACTTGAGTGCATCTGCCGCGGCCACCTCAGACTTCAGATGAGTAGAAAGAAGAGCCATGAGATTTTTCGGGGTCAGACCCTCCTTCGATGAAGAGCGCTTATAGAGGATACGACCACCGCTCTCCTTAAGATCAAGAGCACCAATATTGTGCTTCTTCATAATCCGGAGGATCACCTCGTCCATCGCCTTCATCCGCTTCTTCTTCTCACGAACCTGCTCGCTGAGGCCCGCAACCTCCTTACTAAGCTCACGCCAACCCTTGATCGTCTGGGAAAGCTGCTGGAGCTCCTGCTGGTCTGTCATGGAGACCACATTCGGGGCATCACGCTCCGTCGATGCACTTGATACAACTGAGTTCGCGGTTACGGGGATTTGGCGCTGGACGTTCATTCTACTTACTTACTGTGTCAACGCTTAAGGCCTTGGCTTTGCTTCTTGTTGAATAGGGATGGAAATTCATATTGGGCCACACCGTTCCATCAGAGGCCTTGAAGTAGCTTGAAACTGTGAAGCCATGCTTCGTATACCATTGCGCCACATGAGGGCTCTGTGCAGGAATCAGATGTAGGCTCTTTCTTGTGGAACGGCAGTGATCAAGAATTGCTGTCAGAAGCCTCGTGCCTAACTTGAATCTTTGATACAAAGGATGAACACAGAGATACTTTAGCATTCTCACTGAACCCCAAATAAGAGCAAAGCCGATCAAGTCGCCCTGAGAAGTAAAGATACCGATGGACTCTGTCTTAGACCTGAGGCGCCATGATAAGTTAAACTCAGGATACTCTTGAGAATCAAATGTTTCCTCAAAAATATCCTTTGCGGACCTGTAATGAAGGCAGGTGAGCGGCTTGATTGCGAAGAGCATGGCTACTTACTAGTAAGCGCGATTTCATTTCAATTTTACTTCGTGTGCCGTTCAAGAGCCTTCGCGTTCCAGTAAATACTTTTGAGAACCTTGTCATCCCTCGGAGGAAGAGGGTTAGGGACGCCTGGTATAGCCCTTGCAGTATAGAAATAGTCATTCGTATACTGAATCATTAGAGCTGATGCATAGAAGGGATGGGGAAGATCATAGAGGAATCCAGCGGCATCCATATCACAGAGAAAGGTCTCGTAGACAGTATGCTGTTCGCGGCGCTCTATCTTGCTAAACTTTCCTCTATAATGGCGGAGGGTGTGATGGATTGTAGCATTGTTAATATCATTAATTCTGCTGGAAGGTCCTAGAGGAAGAACAATTATAACGCGAAAGCAGGGCATTCTGATTATTACAGGGAAAAGGATAAGGGTCAAATTTACATCCAATAAATAGATGCTTGGCGCCTTCCTACTCGCCCTGTTTGCAGTGGAAGGATATCAAGGAGCAGGTGTTCAGCTCTTTAGAGGTCACGAGGTTCTTCTTGTTCAAGGATTTCGCTCTGGAAAATGGGGGTTTCCGAAAGGGCACAGGGAGCCCTCTGATCTGGACTGGAAGTCTGTCGCATTTCGCGAAGTGAAAGAGGAAACAGGATATGTTCATGGTCTTGACTATGCTCTCTGCGATGATCACGTGGCTCGGTGGGGATCACGCCTTTATTGGAGAGGGGCCATGTTGACAGACAGAGCGCCTACCCATAATATCACGGAACATAGGGGAGTTCGCTGGTTTCCTAAGGAGGATATGGAGGGGCTGAGGGTAACAAAGGATGTGGATGAATGGATGGTCTTTGATAATACAGTATGCGCGGTTGAAAAAATTGGTGCGGATGGCGTCCAGTAACAAAGGGTATGGAGGACGGTAAATTCTTCTTGGAGACTGTATGGTATATGGTCGCCGAGAGAGTTATTGAACGGGCTATCGAGGTCTATGGCCTTGATGAAGAGAGAGCCGCGGCTCTGCGAGAGGTGTTTCTGAAGGGGAATCTGTATCGCGTTGAACTGAGTTAACGGTGAGACTTAAAAATAAGGAAGCTCGAAGAGCTTCCTTATTTTTAAGATCCATCACCAAATTAGTCGTTGGACATTTATTTTAAGGAAGCTAAAGCTTCCTTAAAATAAAGTCACGACGTTAGTTATCGTCTGCCTTCTTTATTTCTTGAAAATACCCTTTCCAATCCATCTCATACATTTCTCGCCAATTTGCTTCTTTCTTTTTTAGTTGCTTTCTTGTTCTTCTACCACCACGGAGAATATTCGTTTCTAGATATTTCTTCAAGCCATATTTTTCATATGTTATATAATTTTCTTCAGTATAACTGGTAAGTGCATAGTCTGATTTTTCAATTGTATTAATATCTATTTTCCATACTTGTCCAGAATAGTTCATTCCCATTGCTTCTGTAACCGCCCTCGATAGCCACATAGAAATTACTGTGCATTTATTTTTTTTATAGGTTGTATTTATTTTATCAAAAAACTCTTTCCATGTAGTGCTCTCTGTATAAAGAAGTGCTAACTCATCATTCATTTGCTGAGGACCAAATATAAATCTCGATGGTTTACTAAGCGGATTTAGAAATCCACTCTTTCTTTTATTATACTCTTCTTGTTGTATATCATCTGATAAGACAGCTCCATATTTTTTCTCATAATATGATTTTTGATAGAAGGCTAAATCATGTTGGGTAGAATTAATTCGTGCCTCATCTCCATTAGGAAGTTTACAATTAAAAGAGGCACTATCTTGAAGCTCAATAGTTTGTAATTGAGGATTGTATGTTTTCGCAATATGAATCCCAGCGTTTGTCATATTAATAAGAAGATCTCCTCTTTGCTCAGTATAAGTTAAAGAACATCCATATGCTGCTTCAATCCACATAAGATGCGCTTTATTTCCCTCATATGGGACATTTATTTGTACACAGTTTTTGCCAACGCCTCCAATGTTAAGAATAATACCGATTTCTTTCTTTGTTCTATTAGATTGTAATTGAAAATCTTTTGATATTTTTATATTATAAATTCCAATATCCTTTAATATTAGTTTCTTATAAATAGGGTCGTCTTTCTTACTCATTATACTATAACGTGATAACTAATATTTAGATGTCCACTTAACCAAAGAACAACTTCACTCTATCTCTCACCGCCCCTCTGCAAATGTAGCATTGTGAGATCTGTTTTTTAACGCATGTCGCACAGTATGTATGTCCACACGGATTGAGCCCAAACAGGATCTTCTCTGTGCAGCAGATAGAGCACAGCGGCTCAGACATGATATCATCCACCGTGTTTCTGATAGCAACAGTATCTTTAAGAAAAAGGAATTTGCGATACGCTTCTATGAGAGAAACATAGATGGCCTCAATTCCATTATCAGAAAATACCTTTTCAAGATATGCCTCCGTCGCTTCTGCAAGAGGCTGGAAGGCTTCATTGTCTTTGAGCTCGGTTAGAACTACAATCTTCTTTTGAGCCCTATCAAATACATCAAGGCGCATTTGTAGCATTGTGTCGAGTTTAATGATCTCCTCACCCGCCTCCTTGTATTCATTCATCAACCATTGACTTTGCGCCTGGAAACCTTTGAGTCCAGGCTCAAACTTTTTCAGACCCTCTTCAATGACAGGAGTGAGGTCAACCCCTGAACCGTCCATTGCGATTCCGCGTAGAGTATGATGGGTGGGCTGGAAATTGCCTCGTGAGAATCTGCGAAGAAGAGCTTCAGCGGGTCCAAGCGTCGGGTGTTTGGCCAAAGGCCTCGCGGCAAATTCTAAGAGATCATTTACCTTTGTTAAAAGAAACTCGCGGAGTCGGCGCTTCCACTGAATCTGAATAGGAGGGACCCTCTCTTTTATTTCATGGACATGGCGGCTCACCACGTTATTTATGGCACTTGTAAAGGGGTTTGAATCATTTGACTCAAAGGATATGGGCCTCTCATCGTCGGCATCTTGCCAATTTGCAGGCGCAAATGGCCCTGCGAAATCGCTGCCTTCAGATCCCATCTATTTGGGAGCTCCGTTTGAAGAGGGGGGTTAGACCGCGGTAGAGTTAACAATATCTCGTATTAGAGACAAGCGACCACTCATAGGCGCTAACTCGGGCTCTCTCGGATCAGGGAATACCGTGACAATGGTATCCTCTTCATTCTCCTTGCTAACAGAGTCAAACTGAAAACCACCCTTTTGTCTTAATAGACGGACTTTCTTCATATATCTGTTCTTTCTCAGGGCCTTGCGGGTCTTTTTCACCTTCTTTGCAAAACGCCTGGAACGTGTATAGCGCTTCACCATTTAATCTACCGTCTATACTTATTTTTAAAGAAGCTCGGAGAGCTTCCTTAAAAATAAGGTATGACGGGTTATTAGTCGTTTGACATTTAATTTAACGAAGCTTTAGCTTCGTTAAATTAAAGTCACGACGTTACATTAGACGTTGGACATTTATTTAAAGTCACGTCTTTATAGAAAAGAATGAGCTCCGATGATGTCCATTTCTTTTTCATGATGCGCGAGCAGATTAAGCTCTTCCATTGGCAAACAAAGCTCTATAGTCGTCACAAGGCGACAGATGATGTTATAAAGGCTCTCGATGAGAGCATCGACAAATATGTGGAAGTCTATATGGGTAAGTATGGTCGTCCGAAGATGATCTCCCGGAATAACACGATTCGTGTACAGAATCTCTCAGAGAGCTCCATTGTTCGCTTCATCAAGGCTTGCATTCAACATCTGATCAAGGAGTTACCGAAGGGTCTCAAGCCTACAGATACGGACCTTGTGAATCTGCGCGATGAGATGCTGGGTGAACTCAACCAGCTCCTCTACTTATTTACTCTTCGCGGATAAGAACTTGAGTTGATCACCTTCCTCCAAGCCGAGTGCCTTTGCATCGCCAGCATTGAACTCAATAGCATGCTGTGCATTGTAAATGGAGGTAATGGATTTACAGTCCTCTCCTGTTCTACAGGGCTGTGCACCTCTTATAATACTGACAATTCTGAGGGATCCGTCAAGCCAGACGATATCTAGAGGAAATCGCATATTCATCATCCACATACTCCGACGCTTGGCCTTATCCGTAAAAAGAAAGAACATCCCTTGAAGATGTGGTTGTCTATCTCTGAACATGAGTCCTTGTCGCCTAGTTTCCTCGGTTTGAACAAGTTCTGCTTTGAAGTGCTGGCCTTGGCCTTTGTCAACGCGAAAAGAGAGTAGGTCGCCCTCTTTCATCTCTTCTTTATTGCTCTAAAATAAAGTTACGACGTTATAGAATGAGTTGCGATCTAAGTGGATTCACAGCACTCGACTTTTCCCAGAACCAGACCTTTAAAACGGCAGTGAATACCTTCAATCGGATTCAGACGTTTGATAGTAATGTGAGCACACTAAAGCATATCGGTGCTATCAACCAGTATTATTACAATTTCACAGATTACGCTGAAAAAACAAATTATAAGCAGGGCCAGTTTCTTTTACGACAGAGTTATCCTGGGGTTAGCACTCTTTGGACGCCTGTCCAAAGAGATTAATTTTTGATGGTTGAAATGTCCTTGAAAAGGTTAGAGAAGTAGGCGGCGACGGTACTGTCTGCGGTAATTGTATATGTCTGCGGTGTAAAGGTGAGAATCTCCTCTTTACACGGAAGGCTTTTGGGGTTTCCTGCTCCTGCCGACGACGCCTCCTCGAAACTTGGAGAGAGTTGCTGCGAGCTGCTGTTCCCAGTTGGGGAGTAGATTGAGTTTACCCTCGGCGGACTTGGTTCCAAGAAGGATGGCCTTCGGATCCGCATTGATGTCGAAATAGTAGACGTTTCGCTCTTTGTCTGACCAGTAGGGGACTCCATCGATCACTTCGCGCTGCATACTAGGGCTTTATGAGGGGTGCTAGTCAATTTTAACTCAGCATTCCCTCTCAGAAGTCAGCATTCCCCTCAGAAGTCAGCATTCATCTTGAACGCCATATCCTCCTTCTTCTTTCCTGATGCCGCCTTGGCATACGTGCTCACGCGCTTCTCAAAGAAGTTGTCCTTGTTCTCGAGTGAAATGCGCTCCATGAAGCCAAACGGATTCGTCGAACACCAGATCTTCGGGTAGCCCAGCATCAGACAGAGACGATCGGCCACGAACTCAATATACTGCGCCATGAGCTTTGCATTCATGCCGATCAGCTCGCAAGGAAGAGACTTGGTGATGAACTTCTTCTCAATCTTCACTGCCTCGCGGATTAGCGTGTGAACCTTCTGCTTTGATAGACGATTCACGACCTTACTATACAAGAGGCAGGCAAACTCCATGTGGAGACCCTCATCGCGCGCAATGAACTCGTTACTGGTGGTCAGGCCAGGAAGAAGACCACGTTCCTTCATCCAGAAGATAGCACAGAAGGCACCACTGAAGAAGATGCCCTCGACCGCGGCAAACCCAATAAGACGCGTGGCGAAGTCGGCATCCTTGGAATCAATCCAGCTCAGAGCCCACTCGGCCTTCTTCTGAATGCAGGGAATCGTCTGGGCGGCGTGGAGGATCTTGTGCTTCTCCTCCTTGTCCGTCACGTAGTAGTCAATGAGAAGCGAATACGTCTCTGATTGACCCGTGAGAATACCATTAAAGATGCCAGCGTGCTTCTTAGGCTCAGTAAAACAGAATGTCGGACTCATGCGCCCCTCATCAAGAATCTGCTCAACACGAAGAAGAATTGCATTTTCTTTCACTTCCTTTGTAACAAGGGCAAGCCGATGAGGTGTGAATCCAAGGGTCACGAGCTTGTGAACATTTGCAAGGCTAATATACAGGCAGTAAATCGCAAGGCATTCATACTCTTTCATCCCCCCCTTTCCATCTGGCATAAACCGCCTCTCTGCATCCTTATTCTTTGTAAAGTTGGCACGAATGCCTAGTGTGCTCAGAAGAAGCTGAACGTCATGAAGGAACTCTGTATTTATTGATCCCATTTGAATGGCAGTTAACCCCTTGTTCGAAGTCTTCACGCAGCCATCTGCATCTAAGAGTCCTGCTAGCCAAAGCAACTTAGTCTTCTGAGAATAATTGATAGGAACGAAGAACTTATTCTTATTAATTTTGTTGGTAAGGTAACATGTTGTCCTGTTATACTGAGGCTGCGGATTAATAGAAGACACCTCAAGATAAGGAAGAAGTGCCTGCTTATCTCCATATAGTGAAACAAGGGGATACTTATTTGTATATGTTCCATCACCACAGAAGAATCCATGCGTATAAGGATTTAGAAACTCGTCGGGGTCCTCGAGGGTAATTACAGGAAGAGTATACTTGCCAATAATATCACCGACTTTTAGATCCTTTGTGAATGTCTTAACAATTTCACATCTCTCAGGATGCTCAATCGGTCCTGTCCGCGTGAACCACTTATGCTCCTCTGTGCACTCTAGGAACATTCCATTAGAGAGAATAACCTTGATGAGCTTAGCATTTGAAGAGGTGTTTACTACCTTTACCTCTGTAAATTCCTCTCCATTCCAAACATTTACTAACTGGTTTTCGAGGTTGCTGATAGGGTGATAGCCTGTATCTGTTAGGATCTTTGTCTCGGGTGCAACACAGTGGACAGCCTCCATATAAGTCTGATTCGCATAGAAGTAGCGGGCCTCAGGCCACATCACCTCCCTGGAGAAACGGGTCGCGAGATTCTCCATTACAATTCCATCGCTGGCTGCAAAGAAGCCAAGGATATTCTTGATAAAATCCTGCTCGGCAGAGTTCAGCTTCTCCCAGTCCTTCATATCCTTGCTCAGATCAATCTCCTCGGCGAGCCAGATGACAGACTGCTGCTGCTTGCAGCGCTGCCAGAGATCAGCGTGCTTGATCGGAAAGAGAACAAGGCGCTCCTCTGCGTCTGAGAGGAGCGGTTCAGGCTTTGCCTCGGGCTTTTGCTCGAGCTTTGGCTCAGAGGCAAGCTCAAGAGCAGGCGGCTCCTCGTGCAACGAACTCTTGCGAGAGGGACGGTGAGCGGGAGACCGGACGGGAACAGGAGCACTCGTGTTTACTTCAGGGATGGTAGTATTCTCCATCTCGGCAGAAAACGTCGTAATTTTGGAAGAGAAAGGAGTTGTCATCTGGCGCTAAAAGGAAACTTTGCGGCCAGGCTGATCAAATTTACCGTGAACGCTTTGTCTTTCCTTTTTTGTTATGCTTCTTGTTAGTGCGTTTTCTTGTTCCTCCTCTTCTTCTTAAACAACCACATGTTAACCATGTGCACCAACTAGGGCAGTTTTTTTGAGACATAGGAATTTTTTTGAACATACGCTGTCCAGCTGGAGTCACGCGCCCATCTAGAATACCGTCGATTCTTTTAATAATTTCTAATTGTTCAGGTGCAGGAATATTGCTTTCTAGTTCAGATACAGTCAAAGTTTCTGTTATTTTTTTCTTTTCATCCTCTGTCCAATAATCTTCAATTCTTTGTGGATATGTATAATGCCATGCAAGAGAAGGATCCCTCTCCGTTTTATTCGCGGAGATGGTATATAAACTTTCTCCTGAGTTATGCATAAGAAGTCCATTTTCAATAAGTTCTTTGACATATGGATAGTCTCTAAACGAACAATTAAAAGAAACTAGTAAGGTTAATAAATCGTAACAAGGGAGAAGTTTTTCTGTTTTATAATAATCTTTTCCATATGTCTGACCATTATGAACAAGAGAACATCTTCCAAAATCAATAATCTTAATTTGCCTTGTCTTACTAAATGTAATGTTTCCTAAATGTAAATCGCGGTGCCTGAATTGATAACATTGATCTAATCCCCAAAGCGCAAATGCAATATCACGTATAAATCGAAGAACTATTTTATAAATATTTTCCTTTGATTGTTCCTTACTAAAAAAAGTGTCAAAAAACTCATATGCATTTTGAAGTGTATATTCCATTTTAATATACATAATTATACTCTGTACTCCATTATAAGACTGGCGTCCTCGACTTGCTTGAAAGTCTCTATATGCTTGTTCACGTAGAGCAATAGCCGTTTGATTTTCTGTATCTTTATTTAAATCATCTGTAGTAGGACCATCGCGATAGACCGCAAGTGTTTTACAAATATATTGACCAAAATTTCCCGCGGGGCCTTCGCAGACAGAAAGAAGACAAGGAATAAAGGTTTCTATAAATAATTCTCTTGCTTCATGTTCATCGCCCTTTCGAATTACAAGTTTCTTATAAACAATTTCATTGCTAGTGCTTTTATAAATATCTCCAGAAGCACCTTTTCCTATTGCATCTGTAAAAAGGGTATTTCTTGTAGTGCCCATTACCAATGTATCACCCGTTCGCGTAGCTGGATTAAGACGATTTCTACCTCCAACCATAAAATCATAAAAATATCGATTGTCATAACGAGGCCGATTGTGAAATGCACCTATTATTCCACGGGCTTCTTGAGAAGTTAAAGGGCGTATCGCCCTTGCGAATAACTCGTCGCTACTCATCTATTAACGACCCCCTAAAATTAACAGCCTGCACATGCATCGATAAAGTATCATGGAAAATAAGGGCAAGCGTTGGACAGATGAAGAGATCATTCAGCTCTTGACTTCCGTCAGAAAGAAGAAGACGCATGAGGAGCTGGCTGTGATCCATGGACGTTCAAAGGGAGCAATCTTCTCAAAACTTAAGTCTCTTGCCATTGATTATTACGAGGGTGAAGGCAAGACGGTGGAAGAAATACAGCGTTTCACCGGGCTCTCAAAAGAGGTGATTGAGCAGGCCATCTTGGAATCTAGCGCTCCAAAGATCTACGCATATTATCAGTCATCAACAGGCAACTCAGGGACTGGTAGTTCTTGGGAGGAGTTCTCTTCACTGATTAAGGACCTGAAGCAGATCACACACCGATCCTTCTCAAGTGAAGAGGAGGCTGCCGCGTGGATTGAGTCAAAGAAGGCAGAGGCGCCTTTGCTCACTAATGTAGAGGCATCAGCGCCTTTGGTCACTAATGTCGTAGCACCCCTTTTCCGAATCAGTTCTCTCTCAGAAAAGCAGCGGCTAGCCTTTGATGCTATTCAAGAGGGCCAGAACGTCTTTCTGACAGGGCCTGGTGGCACAGGAAAGACGTATCTGATCGGCCTCATCAAGGAAACTCTACCAAATGTGGCTGTAACAGCCATGACCGGTTGCGCAGCGCTTCTTCTCGGTCAGGGCGCAAAGACGATCCATTCATGGGCAGGAATTGGCCTCGGCACTGGGGGATTTGAGCAAATGATCGGTCGCATCCGCATGATGAAGAAGGCGGCGGTGGCGTGGAGGAATACACGGACGCTCATCATTGATGAGATCAGCATGATGACACCCGATATTCTGGAGCTTCTGGACAAGGTTGGAAAGCGTCTTCGCAACTCGTCCAGGCCATTTGGAGGACTCCAGGTCGTCTTTGTCGGCGACTTCTTCCAGCTCCCTCCTGTTGCAAAGGGTGTTGAGACGGCCTTTGCATTTCAGAGCCCCATCTGGAATGCCACAATTGAAAAGACAGTTGCACTAGACCGAATCTTCAGACAGGAAGATTCGGCCTTCCAGAAGATTCTGGACGAGGCACGTATTGGCGAGATCTCGGCGAAGAGCCTTGCTACTCTCAAGCTGCGGTGTAGCTTAGACTACAGTGGCGAGCTCATCAAGCCGACGATCTTGCTAGCCAGAAAGGCAGATGTTGAACTCATTAACAAGGGAAGCCTTGATGCTCTCCCTGGAGAGCCACGCCTTTACAGTGCGAAGACAAAGAACGGAAAGCATCCTCCCTCTGAGGTGAAAAAGATTGTGGAGAAGATGGATGCGAATAATCCCTATGTGCCTGAGCTTGTTCTCAAGAAGGGAGCACAGGTTATGCTCATTAAAAATGTGGATCCAGAGAATGGGCTCGTCAATGGCTCTCGCGGCATTGTGACGGACTTTACGCCACAGGGAAAGCCGGTTGTTCATTTCAAGGTCGGCACTGAGGTCACGGTTGACTATGAGATCTGGGCATCGGACCACGACTCACCTGTTGAGAGGATTCAGATTCCCCTCTGCCTCGCGTATGCGCTCACCATTCACAAGTCACAGGGAGCCACTCTGGATTGCGCTCTGATTGATGTGGGCCCAAAGATCTTCGAGTATGGCCAGGCATATGTGGCCTTGTCACGAGTGAAGAGCCTGGAGGGTCTCTATATTAGCTCGGTCTCTGCTGAGGCGTTCCGTGCACATCCGACGGTTAAGAGCTTCTATTCAGGGACCTATCAGGCGCCTCCTCCTAAGCAGGTAGTTCCCGAACTAAAAACGGAAAGTTACGCATTTGATGAAGAAGCGGTTGTTCTGCGAAAGCAGCCCTCGATTAATACGTTCTTTAGTGGTATTAATCGCACACTTACTTAAATGCACTCGGTAAAGAAGCCATAAACGCAAAGATGCTCATCGGCGCATCTGCAGCTAGTTGAAAGATAGCCGCCTCCGTTTTATTCAATGTCAGAGTGCGAGTCTCCATATCAAGACGCTTTTCCTTGGCACACAAGTCAAGGAAAAGCTTCATAAAATCACCATAAAGAATTGTATCTTCTTTGTGGCCAAGCGTCAACAGCCACTTTTTTGTTGCTGACTTTGGCTTTAAAATAAACTCCTCAACGGTTGGAGTTTGGGTGCGCAGCTTCTTGAAAATGCGGCGGAATCCTGTATCGGCCTCCTTGGCCGCCTCATCAATTCCCCTTGCTGCTTCCCTGATTTCCGCGCATATATCCTCCGATGAGCAGTTTTCAAGTTGATCAAAATCAAGCTCCATACTGACTTGATTCTGGGTGTTATGTCAAATTTAAGCCCGAAGGGCGTCATGCTAAGGCAGCGGCCAAACTACTGATCGGGTGGTGAACCTCAATCAACGCAAAGGCCGGCACTTCATCCTGACACTTCATCGACACAATCCAATGAGGCGGAACGATTAGCATGTGACCAGGCCGCAAAACAATGTCCATATACTGCACTTCAGACAGGAGAGGGCACTGACTCGGCGACAGGTCCGTCAGGAATAGCCCTTCCCACCCTTTCGGTAAAAACTTCGTGGCCGCCGACATGAAAATGGAGCATGTGAACGTGCCGTTGGTAGGGAAAAGAAGTGTATGTGCGGCAATTGTCTGCCTCATTCCTGCCGAACTCAAATACGCCTCCGTGCTGAGCGACATTACAGCCCCATAAAAATACTCTTCCTTGATTCTCTGAAACCAGACATGCTCCGCCCAGATCTGAAGGCCAAGCTCATTGGCCAAGTTACGACGGAGGTCGGGAGGGAGAGTAGCAAGACTCTGTCCCTTCGGCGATTCCAGATACGATCCTAGAGTAACTCCTGTTCCCACGGGAAGAGTCTGGATCCGAGGGGTCGTCTTCAGAATATCAAGGGTCAGAACCTTCGGTTGACCAAGGCCTCGTATCACAATAGGGCTGTTTTCACTCAAAGGATCTGAAAGAGAGTCGAGTTTATCTCCTTCAATCTGTAAAATTGTAAATTCTGTAGAGACTTGTTTATAAAAGAAAACGAGAAGTAAAAAGGCTATGAGAAAAAACAGTATGATCTCAATCATCTTCTCTTACGAGTCTTTCTGGAGTTCTGATTTGTGCGCAGAAGGCTCGTGAACAGGCTCGGCATGAAGGTGTGCTCCTTGATGTTCTTGATCTCCTTCTTTGTGAGCGCCTTCTTGTTCTTGGCCATCTTTCCGTTCGTCCTCGTGATGACCTCCTTCACTCCCTTTCCCTTGTTGACTATCACCCTCTTTATCTTTGTTACTTCTCCCTGCGGCGTCAGGACCGTGTGTTCCTGCACTGAGTTGTAGCTGAACATTCTTCTTATTGCGGCGAGTTTTTACCCTCAGATGAGTCTTAATAGGGGTTATAGAGCGGCGGCCCGTAACACGACGTGTCTTTGCTATGTTGCGGTGCTTTATGCTAAGTAAATACAAGATGGCATTGAGTTTCGTTGTGTCAATCGTGTCATCGGGCTCACTCGGCGTCGGAAAGAGTGAATAGGGTGCGTATGCGGTCCCTAGCCACCGCTCCAAAGTCGGGCTCATGTCCTCGTCGAGGATCTTGGAAATGGCATCCTCCTCTTCATCCGTCACTGCCTCGTCGAGCTGTTTGACAAGGGCCCTAAAATAGGCATCAAGCTCTGGGAGATTCGGAATATTCGCCATATGTTCAGGATCTGTCCACGTATCAAGAAGAGGCTCAAATCCTTTCGGTGCATGTGCCCGTAAAAGGTCGAGGTGCGAGTCCCAGAGCTCTTCATCATCTGTTGTCAACCGGTGCACACAGAAACGCCTGAAGCTCCAGATCAGAAGCTGGGTTAGCACAGCATTCCATGCATTCTTTGGCTTTTGTTTAAAGTGAAGATCCATCTAAGAATGCGCGACTTGTAATCTATAAGGAGCAACCGCATGTTCCACTTTTCAAAAAACTCTATTCGAGTCAACGATGAGCAGTCCGCTGCCATTCTTAGGCCACCAGGAGTTCATCAGCGAATTCTCGCAGCCGCCGGCTCTGGAAAGACAACCACTTTGACGGCGCGTATTGCCCAACTTATAGAGGGGTTCGGAGTCCCTGCCGACCGTATTGTCCTCATGACCTTTTCCAGAAACGCGGCGAATCAGATGAAGGCACGGATTGAGGCCCTGATCGGACCGACGCGCATCTGGGCAGGCACCTTCCACGGACTCTCCAGAGAGCTTCTTCAAAAATTCAGCCCAGAGTCTCTCAAGACGCTCTATTTCGTGGATGAACTGATCGGAATGGGAGAAGAATGGCTCAAGACACCAAAGGGTCGCGCGTGGGTTGGAAAGCTCAGATATGTCGTCGTGGATGAGTTCCAAGACATCAATGAGGCCCAGTGGCGGATGATTGAGAGGCTTCTTCATCCTGGGGCCAGCCTAATTATTGTCGGTGATGACTGCCAGAATATTTATACATGGCGAGGGAGTCACGTGAAGTATATCTTAGAGCTGCATACAAAGGTCAGAGGGCTCGTGGACGACCAGCTTCGGAGAAACTACCGGTCACGCGAGTCCATTATTCGTGTCGCGAATACGGTGATGGCGCGCATTCCTACGTTAGAGGGAAAGGGGTCTATGCTGGCAGAGAAGAAGGGTGGTGAGAAGCCTCATGTCCGCTTTTTCTATCGGCTGTGCGATGAGACGGACTGGATCATCAAGACGATTCAGGAATGTGTTAAGAAACAGGGAGCTACAATCGCCGTTCTTGCCAGGACAAACTCGGATCTGTATCGTATTGAAGAAGAAATGATACAGAACGGCCTGAAGTGTCGGCTGCGCGATATTGGCATTGACGAAGTGACGGGTGAAGGGACCGTGATTGATCTTGTTACCTTGCATGCGAGCAAAGGGCTTGAATGGGATATTGTCTTTCTGATCAATTGCAATGACGATGTCTTTCCATCCTCCAAGAAACCTGATAATATAATCTGTGAACGGCGCCTTTTCTATGTGGGCGTCACGAGGGCGCGTGAAGTGCTCCATTTCAGTTACACACGCGATGAGCGTGCTCTGTCTAGATTCGTCCGTGAGATCCCTAATCAACTCATGACCTACCACGGACTGGCGCGATTCTGTCTATCTGATCTGGAAATCACGGAGGGAAAGAAGAGGCTGCGTGACTTGATCGCTGGTTTAGATGGTGACGCGTTGGCCGAGCTCCGAAAAGATGGTATCTTGAACTGGCTTTCAAAGGACTGTCTCCAGATTGACTCCGTCTTCAGACCAGGCGAGGTATGGACAACACCCTCCTGGGCCACAGGAGAACATCTCGGAGATTTTCATCGGTTTTTACGGATCTGGGTTCTCAGACAGACAGCCTTGATTGCGAATATCCCTTTTCGTGAAACGGTGGTTGAAAAGATGTTATTTACACTCCGTATTTTCTCCGAAGATAGAGAGTTCTGGCAGAGCTGGTCCAATGAACTGCGTGACTGTATTCTTGAGTTTTTTGATGGAGAAGAGGCTAGGGCTACACCTCCCTCTATTGACTACACAATGATTGATCAGTGGGCCAAGAAGAGGGGTCTTCCATGGGAGCCACGCGATCTCATTCGTGCCACCAGTATTGTGGCCAAGATTCGCGGACAACTCCGTCCTATTCGCTTTGATTCCTATAGTTTGGAGGAATTCCGCATTGCACCTGCCCGCTATGTGGTGCCCACGGAATGGAGGGCCGATGTTCTAAGAAGCTGGCGGCGTTTGTCTGATCCTGAAAAGCCGTGGAAAGAGTGTCTGGTGGATATGTGGAAGATGGGGGCCATGTCCCTTGTTGCAGAGGGGCGAAATGCGGCCATGTATCGCGCCACTGCGATGAGTGATAAGTTGGCCGATGATGATCTCCATGAGTATCTGGAGTGTCTGGATGCGCGTCTGACCGAGTGGCTCTCGAAAAGGCAGATTGTGGGAATGAGTGAGCAAGTCAGCTACGAAGACCAGTTCAATGAGACAATTGATCTCCACACTGTTACAAAGGGAGAGGGTGCTTTCTGGAAGATAGGGGAAAAGGCAGAGACAGGAGACTATGTCTTTCTCGCCATGACGAGCTGGTTTTCTGGATTGAAGAACTCCTCCGTAGGTATTTTCTTACCTCTGGAGGGTCGTTTGTTTACTTTGTCGTTGCCTGTCGACTGGGAAATTAAGGCGAAGCAACTGCTACTGAGGGCTTCTGCTGCTTCGTAGGAAAGGACTGCTTATATCTATCCTGCTTCGTCGCATTCCAGAAAAGGCTGGAGGAGCGAGACAGATTGATCTTGTCCTCGGCATCTCTGCACGGGTAAGGGCCTGAGCGGAGGAGGGCCTGGGGCATAGCAAGCTCCGAGACGAAGCGGCTATCAGCCGGCTGCCTTCTGTCAGGGACTAGGAGGCGCGAATTAAAGAGGTCGCCTGAGGGAGAGGGCTCATACTGATCGAGCTCGCAAAGGCCGAGAGGCCTGTCAAGGCGGCGGAGTCTGGACTCGTTGTCAATGGCCGCCTGGTAGAGGGTGGGAGGGTAGTGTTCTCCGCCGACAGGTAGAACAGCGGAAGGCGCAACGGCGGGTGCAGGCTGATTCTCTCCTGATGTCGTATACTCAAGGCAGACCTTGACCCAAGGGCGAGGATCCATAGGAAGAGCCACACTTGTCTCAGGTAGAGTGTGTCGGAGAATCATTGTAGGATCCCAATGATACTGTAAACAAACAGGAGGATAAAAGGGTCTAGGACCCTGGTCCTGGACAGGAAGTGTTTGAACAGGTGTGCCCTTTTCTCTGGGAAAATTGCGTGGGGGGACGGCCTCCATTACTTACCAGGAACATAGACAATATTTGACCCAGGCTTCACAAAGGTCACCTGTTCAACCAGCTGGATCACTGCATTCCATTCGCAGTCGTTATTATTAATCACAGCTCCTGTTGTATCTAGCCACGTGAAACTGAGCTTATCCACCTTGGGAAGAGGGATCTGATAGATAATAGGGTTGCTGATCAATGTCTGTGCATAGGATCCAAAGGTATTCAGAAGAAGCTTTCCAAAATAGGCCTTGACGGAGCCTGTAGGTTCTTGACTCTGTTTCAGATTCTCCTTGTCTCCTGTCGCGATCTGATTCATGTCAAACTCCGTATTCATTCTCAGATTAATGTAGTCATCAAGAATCTTATAGAAACTTTGCGCTACATGAGTGGTATCATAAGGCGTATCCACCTTATCATATCCAAGATTCCAGCCGAGTCCCCAATTGTCTTCCGCAGTCACATAACTATTGACCAATGAACTCTTCCACAGGATTGAATAGATAATTGGATCTGTGTATCGCTGCCTATTCGTTGCCGAACTTGGTATGATATTTCCCAGGTCATGTTTAATGAATTGCTGTAGATTGGAGTTGGTTCCTGCCAATATATTGCTGAGTGTAGCTACATTGGTTTCATATTGGTTATAGAGACTGATAAACCGATTCAAGAAATCTCCAAATCCTACTACGTTTGAGTAATTGGATCCTGCGTATCCTTGAATGATATTGGAGCCGAATACATGGCCATTTGAATCGAAGATGAAATTGTTATTGAAGAGGTTAATTACATTGGTGTAATTGCTATTGAAAAGCTGTGGTTCTCTCTGAGAAAGAAGAATTTCATTGGAAAGATCGATCAAACGAACATATCCGAAATCATACCGATTGGGAAGACTGAATCGCACCATTACTTGCGATTTCTCAGTGGGTGAATAGGCGCGAACCGTGATATAATAGAAGTCAGACTGATTGAAGAGGGGAACATCGAGGGCGCAGGCATTGAAATAGTAGCCAGAGTATTGAGTATCTGAAACGAGGAAGTTAGATTCCAGACCCCACTTGTTTGCAGAAATATCTGAGATATAGGACTCCGTCGAATTATACGCAAACATGGAGGTGTGAGGATACTCTGCGTATTCCAGGCCACTCAGATCGGTAATGGGATTATACTCGCGAGCAACTTTCTTCATCACAATACGCTGTGTAGGATAGAAGATCTGATAGGCATTACAGATACTGATGTGAAAGTCGGTTGAATCGCCGCGATTGCCCCAGATTGTGATGTAGTTTAAGGGAAGAGGGACATACCGATTGTTCTCATTGAAGAGGCACCAGAAGGATCCACCTCCACCTCCAACGATTTTGTAGGGGCAGAGATTGGAACCCTCAGTGCTTCGTATGATCTGCTTTCCAACCGTCACATACGCATTACTTGTAAAGGGAACTGGATTATACAAATAGCCTGTCACTTCCGCATAGGTTGTTTTAGGAACTCCTGCATTATTGCCCATTTCAATCATATCATACGATAGAAAGATCTTATTTTCATAAGGATTCTGAACAAGAGTCACATCGCCGAATGCATTTGAATCATTGGATGTAAATAGATTTAGACGCGTGATTGTTGCTGCTAGATTACTATTTGAACTGTTATAGACAAATGGAGTGCCAACATTTGACATGTGATCAAAAAATTCTGGATCAACATTCATATCGTTAAAATAAATAGGATTTACAAAGAAAATGCCGCTTTGGAAATAGGAGGGCTGCTGCTGTAGATTGTAATCTGCGACAAAATCTCTCACTCTGTATTTCAGATTTCCAGGTTCATCTCCACCTTGAAACGGAGTTCTTGCCGCGATATAGAAACGACCAAACGGCTCATTCACCGATTGGAGTATCTCATATCTTGGCTGAACACCTGATAGGGTCGCAGGAAGAGGCTCCAGATATAAAACAGGAAGATTGGACCCACCATTTGTCATTCCAACTTGATGTATGTTTTCATACACGGATAGTGTAGGGTTCCAGTGACCATATTCAAATGTGAATGTATATCCTCCATAGTCATTGTAGTTGAAAGAATCCACATTAATAATTTCATTTATATTGGAAAAGGGGTAGATTTCGTTTTTGATAATATTCTTAATGGAGACAGTTTGTGTAGATACATTATACGTTTCTATCTGGAATGTATACTTGTAATGCCCAGTAGAATCGAGTGTGGCGCCGAGGCCTAGGAAAGCAAAGGAATTTGAGTTTCCACTAATACCCACCAATTGTGCATTGGGCAGATTTGTAAAGAAAATGTCTTGGGTAAAGGTAGTCACTGTGCTGAATTCGCGCGCCTCAACGTTATTTTGATATGTATACAAGTTCAGAATACCTTCAAAAGGAAAGAGAGCATAGTTGGGAACACGGAAACAGGGTTCACTGTAAATAGGCGTGGAAAGAGGACCAAACGGTTTACATCCTGAGATATCGGCGATGAGAACAGGAGGCTGGAGATATTGGAGAACACTTGTGCCAATTGGAATGGACTGCTCATATTGTGACATGGTCTGATCATAGCCTTTCGGTGGCCCTCTTGTCAGATCAGGATTTGCCTTCAGAACAGGATCAATGATGTAGCTACCGAGTGGAGAACTCACTCCGTTCTTATAGAGCAGAGAGGCGCTTGCGTCTGAATAATAGGGATAGGGAACGGTGGAGCCAGACAGAAGACTGAACGTTGTGATATTAGAGTTCACGTCGAAAGGCACGATTGAATAGAAGGCATTACTGTCCACAATAATGGATCCCTGTGTCTGTGCATATCCATTCAGATAGGCATTACTTAGGGGCTTGTATTTGGTGCTCTTTGTCCATTCATAGAAGGTGCCTCCCACTGGATCGAAGCCAAAATTAATCGTCTGCGTTGAGCCATAGGTGACTGAGCTACTGAGATCAAAAACCATCGTCGCATTGCTGAGTTTCACCTGTTCGCCTGTGAGTGTATTCAGATACGCAGCAGGATAGATGCCGAGATGTTTTATACTTAAGTTCGGATCAATTGTGCGATCTCCTGTAATGTGCGCGCTGCGGAACATGATCTTGGAGACGTCCCAGATACCGTCATCGGGTATGAGAGAGATGCCGACGATGCCGTCTCCAAGTGTTAGCGTATTGTTATTGAGGTCAGGACCGAGCCCAAGTTCATTTGGAAAGAAGGAGTAGCCAGAAAGATCAGGAGGTGCACCTAGGACCAGTTCCTTGCTAAAGGGGTTTGGATAGGTTAGGCCAGCAACATATGGATAACTGACGAGAGTTGAAGGAAGGCCATTCTGACCCGTTGTATACTTGATGGATGCAGCGTTAGCAGGAATATAAGGCTGGTTGGCTGTATCAGGCATAAATACATCAGAATACCAATGGGCAATGACCGATTCTCTGGTAGGGGGGATTGTGGGTGTATACAGATACTTTGCATTCGACGTGATAATTTGGTTGGAGGATCCTGTCGATATATAGGTCATTGTGGTTGAATTGTAGCCGGATCCCACCTGGAAAATGTAACCTGTGATCGGATCAATACGTGTGACGGAATTTGGCTGAGTATTATTTAGTGTCTTTGGAACATATCCTACATAATCGGTAAGATCAGTGGACACTCCGTTTGAATCGTAACCCATGGGGACATACGCATTTCCAAAAGGGAGATAGTTGCTGTCATATCCGTTGTTTGACGTCTGCTGCTTGACAGGGAGTTGGATGAAGTTTGAATCCGCGACGGCAGCATAGTTGAAATTGGAGAGATTGCTTGCTGGATTTGCAAGGGGATCAAAACCGATTAGGCTCTGGCTGAGGGTTGTGTAGGCCTGGCCATTAGGAAAGTTGGGGACGAAGGCAATATTGGTTGTTGTAAAGGTGAGGCTCTGGGTTCTCAACAAAATATAATAGGTCTGATTTGCATATGCAGTAAAGGTGAGAGACGGTGTTGTCGTTGTCTGAAGATAATTTAGCGCATTTTCATTTCGTGTATTGAAGACATCGGCCATGAAGGCTCCGCGATCATGATAGAGGAACATCTGGAAAGGGGATGGAATCGGCTGCGTAGTAGGAATATTCGTAATGGCCAGGTTGAGTGTGTAGGTGTAGACTTGGCCATTCACGGCGGCAGGAGGAAGAGGAGGAGTTATGGAAAAGTAAAGACGGTTATTCTGAATATCGAACGGAATGCTCGTGTTGCCCCAGAGAGCCAGGGAATCTGCGTAGGAGACGCCAAACGGAAAGGAGGGGATGGCCGTGAAGGACTGGCCTGGCACGTCCATACCCGCATTCTGCTGGTTCAGAACGAATGAATACGAATTATCGAAGATTTTCTGGTGATTCTTGTCATATGTGATGGCATTATATGCTGGGTAACGATACTTGGTGGGCCTGGGGAGAACTGTGGCCCTCAGTGTTTGTCTCGTATAGGACTTGAACTTGAACACTGTGTATTCTGTGGGGTTGATATTCGTGATGATATTGGCCGACTTGTAGATGGGGTTCTGATAGACGACGCCACTCACATCAATAAAGGGCTGAAGATAATCTGCGACATCCACAACGAGGTTGTAGGGGTGGCTGTAATCACTGGTTGTGCTCGGATTTGCATTCGAGTTCAGATTGAAAAAAGTGGAGACGGTCGGATTCGGCAGAGAGGTTAAGCCAGGCCAGTTGACAGTGGCGGTGCTGCGGAAACTGCTGAGTTCATTCTGGGAGGTCGGTGAAATGTTGCGGATCACCACGTTGGAGTCGTAGTTGATACTTACACCCGTATTCAGATAGGCATTGGCCAGGGGCATTTGATTATACACTTGTGTGAAATACTCGAGTGAATAGGAGTTGAAATTAATGCCAAAATAGAGCGCAAACATCTTTTGGAGATAGTAATACATATCGGTCAGCGTGGCAAGAAGAAGCTGCTGTTGCGAATTAATGAGATTATACTGTTCCATGGTCAAGTTGTATTTGGCGAGTTGATCAATGAAGAATTGGTTGTATTTGATATTCAGAAGAGCAACAAGACTTGTGTTCAGTCCACTGGATGAAATAGTGACGCGATTGTTGTTTGTGTTATAGCTTACAGAATACTCGTTAATAAGAGAAAAGCGGAATGTGTGCTCAAGCCTGTATTGATCAAGAACAGGAACGTTGATTGATATCACTTGAAGAATAACAGCATCATTAATACCCTGAAATGTATAAATGCAGCGGCTTCTCACTGTTTCTGTAGGTAGGAGATCTGTAGTGACTATATTGAGATTGAGAGTCTGTGAAAAATTTTTATCGAGCAGAACCTCTTTCACGACAGGATAATAGTATGCGACCTTAATTTGATCAATACTATAACTCGTTAGCTCACCGAAGAGGGTTTGGAAATAGTGAGAGACAATCTGGGACATTGTCGGCGTATTAATATAAATATTGTTCACCGCGTCGTAATAAGTATCGCCAGGCTGATTGAAATTCAGAGAATAGTCACCGGCAGCTGCGAACAGAGGGGCGAAGTCCGTGAAGCCGTTTGGGTAATCATAGAAGAGGGGGGTGTAATTCAGAGCACGCTGTAACTCTGCGACAAGAGTCTGAATGGAATATGTGCCTTCTACAATGCTTGTTGTGACGGCGTAGAGGGGGCCTGACGTGTTTGTGACGCCATAGGAGCCCTGAAAAATGCGGCCGTTTTCTTGGATAGTGATGGTCAGATTTCCCTTGTCCGCGCGGAAATAGAAAAAAGAGGAGAGGAGTTTAATTTGGATGAGCTGGAAATTGGTGACGTTCTTATAGACCCGGGGAAGGCGAAGAACCACCTGGGTCGGCTGAGGATAGACAGACTTATCTCTGTCTTTGCTGTCCAGCATGATAATGCTGGTGACGGTCTCTGGGGTCGTGATAATATCTGGAAAAGGTGAGTTGGAGATATCATAGGGGGCCTCATTCAGTCGTAGATCCTCATAGATAAGCTGGGATCTGACATCTGGGAAGTCAGGTCCGGCCGCTTTGGCCAGTTGGAGATCAGATGCAAATTGTCTGTAATTCGGTTGATTTGTTGGACCAGTGCTTGTGTTATCAGAACTGAGTGAGGAATCAGAATCAGAGTCTGACTCCGAGCCCGAGTCATAGGGCCTATAGTAAAATGTTCTTGGCTCAGCCATCCTATCCCTTTGTGGCGGTTTTACTTAGGTAGAATTTTATTGGTAGAAAGAAAATGAGGTTCCAGGTGGCAGGCGATTATCATATGGGAGGAATACAAACTAATAAACTAGATTACACAAAATATATAGTTCCGAATGAAAAGTATTTAGTTACGGTTGGTGATATAGGACAGGTGTATCTTGAAAAGGTGTATGGCCTCTACGAATATTTTGCTGCTGGCTGGGAAAAGACCTTTATTATTATGGGAAATGCAGAATATGAAATGTTTTGGTCTGGCCTATCATTTACAATGGAAACATGTGAGGATCTCATGAGGCAGATGGTATTAGCCATTAATAAGGCGGCGGGTTCTGAGAGGCTTGTTTTAATACATAACGGATTTATCGACTTTCCTGAGGAGGGAGTTCGGTTGGCAGGTCTAACCCTGTGGTCAAATGGGGCTCATCGTGGGCGTCTATTTATTGAGAGTGACCTGCCAAATGATTGCACGCTACGTATTGTAGAGGATCGAATTCTATATACGAATCCTCCTGAAATTACCTATGAACTTAATACTAAGTGGATATTAACAATGAATGTAAAGGACACGAGTGGAAAACGGATTCCACTCAGTCTAGAAGGCCTCAAGAAAATTCAAGAAAAAGAAGATGCGTTTCTCAGTTTAATGATTGAGGATTGTAAACATCTGAATTATAAACTTATTATTGTATCACACTATTTACCGACTAAAAAGTTAGAAAATACTGGAATTTTTAAAGAGGAGAACTTTGGTAGTGACCTCTATACCTATTTGGCTAGAGAAAAGGATGAATTATTTGTTTCGCCACTTATTGCATGGATCTGTGGTCATGTGCATGGAACACAAAAACTAAGTATAAATAATATACCTGTTTACGTAAACTGGGATACCCTTACGATATAGTTAAAACAAGGGAAAATCCATATGTTGTACAGTTAGCTCCTCCAACATTAATATATAAATAGTATGACTGTGTTCCTGCAGGTATAGTAATATAGTTATTATTAGAAGGATACACAACAGAATATGAACCAGTTTGATTAGCACCGGTATAAAAGGAAATGCTTCCACCTGTATAAGGAATAGAACCAGCTGAGAATTGAAGATAGATTGAACCAGAACTTCCTGTCACAGTTGTATTACCACCCATATAAATGGCAGCTCCACAGCATCCAGTAGTAAAAGTTCCGTCCAAACTATTTTCTACTGTATTATCATTGAGAATAGTTCCATAATTATATGTATTAATACCTATAAAAATGTGAACAGGCGATACTATTTGAACTGAAGATGAAATAATTGAGGTATAAGAACCACCACTATATACTGCAGTAACAGTAGCTGCAACATAGTAACCAGATGTTCCAGAAAATGAGACACTAGAACCCGATGTAGCATATGTTTGTGTTAGCAATAGAGTGCTTGATGTTGTAACAGAGGAGCTGCTATCTTGATATATCTTAACTGTATAACTTAACGGTGTATTTAATGATGACCATGTAACCGTTGCTCCAGAAGCTGATACACTTGATAGTGTAACATTATAAGGAGGAGGTGGTGGCGGTTGAGGGATGCCGCTGATTCCCCATTTCAAGCCCAAATAATATCTTATATTTGATCCTTGGATTGCACTCACTTCACCCGCATATAGAAGAATTTCACAAATATCTGCTCCAGTATTATAGGAAGATGTATTAATTCTGTATTGAACATTATCTGTGCGATAGGAAGATGCTTGAATAGATGTGGCCAATGATAAAGATGTATTATTTGCATATATACTGTTACTAGAACTTGAGGATGCACTATTTGTGATTGAATAGACCCTCATTACATTATAGGGCTCAGGTGCAGTTTGTGTAGTAACACATGCAAAATATCCTGATGGACCATCTCCCATTGTATATGTAGAACCACCTGATGTATAGGCGCCAGGGCCAAATGCAGCACTCTGTCCAGATCCAGCTGTTTGGTTCACAACACACCAATAAGGTGTTCCAGAGTTCATTTGAGTGGTATTCTTAGCAACATAAAACCATGAATGGGCTTGCTGTGTAAGTGCAAAGCTTATACTTAGATCAGTAGAGGCGGGAAATCTAACAAGGTTAAGTCCGTTTTGAGTTCCTGTTGTCACTACACCTGTTTGTGTAACCGCGCTTGAACCTTGGCTACCCCTATTTGCCCATGCTGTAACTTGGCTTCCAGATTTTGTGATTGTAGTCGTATCTGCAGCATCTAACCAAACCTCTAAACCGCTTACTGATGTAGGATCAAAGGTAGGCCCCGCAGTTCCTGAGATAGATGAGTTATAATTTGCTGTAACAGTTGCAGCATAGTAATTACCAGTTGTGGTTGTTATTGAAAGAAAGGCAGGAGAGGTTTGATTTGAATAGGTTCCGACGTGTGTGCTACTTGTCGTAACAGGTTGACTGGAACTTGTGTAAATATCAACATCATAGGTGGTTACTCCTGATCCGCCTGCTGGCCATGTAACAACCACATCAGTTCCACTTACAGATATAACTGTGGCCGTAGTTGCCATACTGTTGTAGTTAATTATTTTATGGCTCTTTTTTAGACGATGTATATCTTCTTTGAACAAACTTCTACATGGGAGTCACCCGATATACGAGTTTTATCAAAAGAGGAAGTGCTTGAATTAATTAAAGAGGATCATTCGGTTCATGAACTCTATTTTAGAGAGGATGACTCAATACTTTTAAGGGCTTATTTTGATATTGAAAAGACTATTAGATCAGTAGAGGAGGCCCCTGGTATTCTTCAAAATATGCTTAATCTACTTTGTTCTGAATTTAATGTTAGTGCAGATGAATGGGCTATTTGCGATGGAACACGTGAAAAACGAGCCTCTTTTCATATCATGTCAACAAAATATTGTATAGATATGAAAACATTAAACATTTTATTAATAAAGTTGAATAAACTAAATTCCACTCTTGATTCAAGTGTATTATTCTTGAGGTGTGAAACACCCTATAATTATAATATGTTACGTCTTCCAAATCAATCAAAATACAGGCGTATTCTTCATCAAGATGGACCCCCTTTAAAACTTATACAGGGAAGGCTTGAAGATTGTTTGATTACCTGTATAGATGGTTTACAACTTTATTTATGATATAAATAATGAATAATTTACAGTATTGTCTATACAAACTCCAGCAGGTGTATCTTGATAACCAATATAATAGGAAGAGGTTCCAACAGGCAGTGTTAGTGAACCGGTTAAATAGGTTACATCTTGCTGTGGAGTATCACCAAAGAAACTCACTTGTGTTCCAGTTTGATTTGCACCTGAATAATAGTATCCACTAATATACCCCGCACCTAGAGCAGAATTCATTGTAATAGCATATGTTAATGTTGCAGGAGTGCCTGTTACAGTCATATTTCCAGACATATATCCAGAAAAACATGGTGAAACTCCACTCCCCTGGGGTTGATTTTGACCAAATACAACTAGTCCTGAAGTATTTGTTATAACAAATCCCCCTGAATATGCAGTAATCTCTGTAAACGCGTGAATAGATGCCACTGTCGGTTGAGGAATACTGATTCCCCATTTCAAACCCAAATAAAATCTAACATTTGATGCTTCATACGCTGTCACTTCGCCATCATATGCCATGACTTCGCAGATACTGCAATCCGCACTATACATTCCTCCAGGAGGGGCTGCCGCTATATAGGTTAGAGTATTAGTAGTCTTGTATCCAGAGGCAGTTACACTTGTCGCAAGAGATCTTGATGTGTTATTTGTAAATGAATAGTTATTTGATGTTGCCGATGCTGAGTTAATTACATTATAAATATTGAGATTTGTCTGATCAGTATCAGTGGTGTAGGATTCATAGACTTTATTGACAGGATTCGCAATATTGGATCCATTATTATTATTATTTAGCAATTTGGCACATGATGATGAATAACCATACATATTCCAGTTATAACCACCCGCATTTGTTTGTGTCATCATTACCTGAAATCCTGTGCTCGTTGTGTTAAGTTTCATTACAATAAAATAGGCACGCGCTTGATTTGCAAATTGTTGATAAAAAGCGCCATAAGAAGATCCTGTTGATGCATTAGGGAATCGTGCCGCAGGTAGGCCATTAATTGTTGTAACAGATGCAGATGTAAGAGTTGCTGATCCACCATTTGTTCCACGATTTGACCATGAACTAGAAGTCAATCCATATGTTCCATCAAACCAAGTAACAAGAGTTGCAGTGAGACTTGTAGGATTGAAAACGGGCCCAAGAGATGATGAAATTGCAGAGTTATAATGTGCAACTGCAACCGCTGCATAATAATCACCTGAAGTGCCCGAAATTGCAAAGGGTGATCCTGATGTTGCCGCTGATTTTGTTGTTAAAAGTGTGTTCCCTGTTGTTACAGGGCTAGTAGTCGATTGATAAATAAGAATATTAACTGAGTTTGCTGCAGGGGCATCTGTCCATGTTACAGCTGCTTCTGTAACTGATAAGGATGTTACTGTAACATTTTTAGGATACAGAGATACTGTAGGTCTATTTCTAAATATACTTATCGGTAGTAGTGACATTCTTCTACCGTCTAATCTTATTTTTAAGGAAACTCTCCGAACCTGTCATAAGTTTAATATTAAAAAACTCTTTGAGCTTTTTAATATTAAAGTTTAGATGGTATCTAATTTATTAATCAATTTATGTCGGGGGCGGCGCGAAGATTGATGGAACAGGCATTGCATTCTGGAAAGGATAGGGGAATGCGGCTCGACGTATCGATGTTGAAATCTTGTGAACTCCAACCGTTGAATACGCTTGTAATGTGGAAAGTTCATTCATAGCGCGATCATACGGGGTAATGGTGGGAATATTCATCACAGTTGAGAGAGTTGAAAAGCCTATTATTGTAGAAATCTGATTGACAATATTTATAGATGTTGGTGTTACTGCTGATCCATTCATTGTAGATGTCTGGACAAGTGTAGAGAAACGGATCAATTGTCTATCATATGGAGACATGAAATTGCTTGAAAAGGATGCCGTAGTTGACAGGGTGGAAAGAGTAAAGAGATCTGAGATTGATTGATCTACATCAGTTAGAGGTAATACTTGCGTAATTCTTGAAGGTATCGGTATCTGTGAGTATCCTTTCGCAGCGTGAAGGGTGAGAACAAGAGGATCCTCACGAATAGAGTAGGTAATAATAATTCCAACCACTTGAGCTTGAAATTTGTTCATATATTCAGAAATGGGGGTGCCTATCAGATATTCAATATACTCCCAGAGAAGGCGATCAACGCCGTCGCTACATACATAGAGAGAACCATTCATACTAGGGGTTTGAAGGGGGAAATCATGGACAGCCGCCGTATCGGGACACCCTTTTGCTGCCCATGTAGTCATGTTTTTCTTAAATACAATTGAATCAAATGAGAGAAGAGTCTCTTTGTTGACCTTTTCAATTGCTTGTAAAACTTCTATACTTGCCATTAAATTATCTATATGAACTAGGACCGGAAAAGTCGAAGCGTTTAGATCAACTGCCATCTAGTTACTGGTGATACTTAAAACAAGACAAAAGAACCAGCCGACGTAGTGGCGTTAGAAGCAACTACTAGAGTTATACTCGTGTTTGAATAGAGGGTTGTGCCTGCTGGAGGAGTCACTCCAGATACAGCACCAGTAAACGTTACTGTGGCATCGGCACCTCCATTATTGCGGAATACAACATATTTACCATAATTCGAAGTAACCCGTGCATTTGTTAAGCTGAGATTCACAGTCAAGGCACCGCCGCCACCTGTCAGATTATAGTAAACACCATAATATTCATTGGGGTAGATAGTAGGGCTAGCCGCTGTAAGTGTTGAGTAGATAATTGCACCTCTTGAGGGGCCGTTTACATCAAGTGCATATTGAGGTGAAGTATTGTGTGTGTTTACACCTAAATTACCTGTAGTCGTCGTATAGGGTGAATTAAATATAATATTACTATCTCCTTCTACTGTTACATTAGAGTCTGAAATAATAGAAATAGTTCCACCTCCATGATCTCCTGTTGATATATTTATAGCATATCCTCCAGTATGTACTATATAAATCTGACTTGCTGGATCTGTGCTATCTTGTTCAAAAGATAAAAGGCTTCCTCTACTATTTACTATTAAAGAATTACTTGTAGTAATATAATGACCATTCATATTCAGATCAGTGGCTGCTGTTCCAACCCATTTAGGATTATTGCTTGTATTGCTTGTGAATTGGGCAACTGAGCTCACGGGTGTTGACCAGTCCTGGAGGATATTTTTCGCATAGTTGCTTGTATTGCTTGTAAAGGTGGCAACAGAGGAGACAGGTGTTGACCAGTTCTGAAGAGTATTTTTAAGATAGTTACTTGTGTTACTAGTAAAGGTTCCCACTGAACTCACAGGTGTTGACCAGTCCTGAAGAGTATTTTTAAGATAGTTGCTTGTGTTACTAGTAAAGGTTCCAACTGAGCTCACAGGTGTTGACCAGTCCTGGAGAGTATTTTTAAGATAGTTGCTTGTGTTACTAGTAAAGGTGCCCACTGAGCTGACAGGTGTTGACCAATTTTGAAGTATATTTGCTGCATAGTTGCTTGTAGCTACTGTGTAGTTGCTCGCGTTACTAGTAAAGGTGCCTACTGAACTCACAGCTGTCGACCAGTTCTGAAGAATATTCACAGCATAGTTGCTCGCGTTACTGCTGAAGGTTCCCACTGAGCTCACAGGCGTTGACCAATTTTGAAGTATATTCGCTGCATAGTTGCTTGTAGCTACTGTGTAGTTGCTCGCGTTACTAGTAAAGGTGCCTACTGAACTGACGGATACCGACCAATTCTGGAGGATATTAGATCCCCAATTACTTGTGTTACTAGTGAAGGTTGCAACTGAGCTCACAGGTGTTGACCAGTTCTGAAGTATATTAGATGCCCAGTTGCTAGTATTACTAGTAAAGGTGCCCACTGAGCTCACAGATGTTGACCAGTTTTGAAGTATATTAGATGCCCAGTTGCTCGTATTGCTAGTAAAGGTGCCTACTGAACTTACAGGTGTTGACCAGTTTTGATTAGCCTGAACAGCCCAGTTGCTTGTATTACTAGTAAATTTGGAAACGGTTGAAACAGCTGTTGACCAATCTGTGTTTGCAGCAGCTGCAGATCCAGATGTATTGGATGTAAAACGGGCTACAGATGAAAGAGCGGTTGACCAGTCCTGTAAAATATTGGAAGAATAATTGCTTGTATTACTTGTATAAGTCGCAACAGTGCTTACAGGAGTTGACCAGTCTTGGAGAAGGTTATGGTAATAGTTACTCAGAACATTTAGTCTTGCGCTTGATATATAGCCAGCTTGGCTGAGGCCATTCACTGTTGACGTGAGTGCATCAACTGCGACAACGGTTCCAAGAGTTGTGTGTAAGTGGGAGTAGTTTGTGCCCTCAAAATACGTATTGATAGACTGCGCAGGCGATCCTGTATTGTTTGCAAAGAGCTTGAGAACAAGTGTATCTCCCGCAACAAGATCAGTATACGGTAAATAAAGGCTCATTGTTACTTGTGTTACACTTGTAGGCACAGTTATAGGAATTCCAGAGGAGGTTGCTAGCGATGTTTCTGTTACACCATTACGCTTATAAAGTGTAGCATAGACACTCACTTTTGAGTTGTCCGTTGAATAGGCAAATAGATTCATATCCCAGAATCCTGAATTGATGAAGGTGGGGAGTGTGAAATCAGTCTGGAATTGTGCAATTGGAATGTCATTTGTATTTCCCGTTAAGGGTGTATTTAAATTGGTTGCCGTGGCCTCATCTGAAACAATCTCAAGGCCCTTGTAAGGTGAAACAGTCACACTGTAGTTCAGATAAAGCACAGTGCCTGTTGTATTCGGCGGATTATTCACTAAATTGAGAAGATAGTTGCTCGTATTGCTCGTATAAAACGCAGTTGAAGAGACAGGTGTTGACCAGTCCTGTAGAATATTGAACATATAGTTGCTCGTATTCACTGTGTAATTACTAGCATTGCTTGCAAACTTGCCTACTGAACTAACAGGTGTTGACCAGTTCTGGAGAATATTGGATGCCCAGTTACTCGTATTGCTCGTGAAAAGGGCGAGGGTGGAAAAGCCTGAGGATGTGATTCCATAAAGGGAGGATACGTTGGAGGCGGTGTTGCTTGTGAAGAGAGCAACTGTGCTCACAGGTGTTGACCAGTCTATATTTGTATTTTTAAAGTAGTTACTTGTATTGCTTGTAAAGAGGCCAAGAGTGGAGAAACCTGACGAGGTGATTCCATACAGGGAGGATACATTAGAGGCAGTATTGCTCGTGAAAAGGCCGAGAGTAGAGAAACCTGAGGATGTGATCCCATAGAGAGAGCTCACATTGGAGGCAGTATTACTCGTAAAAAGGGCAACTGTGCTCAGAGGTGTTGACCAGTCTACGTTATTATTCTTGAAGAAATTGCTCGTGTTGCTAGTGAAGAGGCCAAGGGTGGAGAAACCTGATGAGGTGATCCCATAGAGAGAGGATATGTTGGAGGCGGTGTTACTGGTGAAGAGGCCAAGGGTGGAGAAACCTGAAGAGGTGATCCCATAGAGAGAGGATATGTTGGAGGCGGTGTTACTGGTGAAGAGGCCAAGGGTGGAGAAACCTGATGAGGTGATTCCATAGAGAGAGGAGACATTGGATGCAGTATTGCTCGTGAAAAGGCCAAGGGTGGAGAAACCTGAAGAGGTGATTCCATAGAGAGAGGATACGTTGGACGCGGTGTTGCTCGTGAAAAGGCCAAGGGTGGAGAAACCTGATGAGGTGATTCCATAGAGAGAGGATACGTTGGACGCGGTGTTGCTCGTGAAAAGGCCAAGGGTGGAGAAACCTGAAGAGGTGATTCCATAGAGAGAGGATACGTTGGACGCGGTGTTGCTCGTGAAAAGGCCAAGGGTGGAGAAACCTGATGAGGTGATTCCATAGA
>Ga0208379_1000074_pt1 | contig 47356 bp, 59 predicted proteins | sample CryBogCBE02Aug07_FD_184559 | JGI IMG/M metagenome (GOLD analysis project Ga0208379, IMG submission 184559) | Freshwater microbial communities from Crystal Bog, Wisconsin, USA - CBE02Aug07 (SPAdes) | ecosystem: Environmental > Aquatic > Freshwater > Lake | place: Crystal Bog, Wisconsin, USA... | reverse complement strand
CGGTATAAAAATTCCCAGCAGCAAAAGGTAAATAAATATTATCAATAGGCACAAACTCAGCGCATGGGCGTTTTTTACCATCGTCATACCACATCTTTAAATACTGTGACCCGCCTAATGGGAGTTGGGTGAACATTTGCTCCTGCTCATCACGATACTCTTCAATTTGCTCAGTCAATTGCCAATTCATGTAATCGCGTTTGCGATCGGCTCTTTTTGTCTTTTCCTCCGTTGTTTCGCCAATGATCTTAGTTCTAACTGGCCCATCTGGTGGAAATAACTCTTTAATAGCTCGAGCTGCAAAGTCCACGCAAGCCTCAGCCATTACAGGGTGCACCACTTTAGATGCGCCCATAAACTGCGCTCCCCCTGGAGCGTCATGGCCTAAACCTGTTCTACGAATTCCATCTTCATATTGCTTATCTCTATCTTCTCGAGCTTCTTTATCTTTCTCAATAAACTCAAGGTACTTGGTAGCTAATTTATTAAGGTCCCAAGAATTAAGTGAGTCAGCGAGATTCTCATAAAAGTCAGGGCTTTCATCAGGCCCTTTAAGATTATCATCATGAAGTTTAACAATGGCGGAGCCGTCTTCAAGCTCCTCCACATCATTGTCTTCATTTAAAAGCTCAAGGATTGACTCATCTTCTTCTACCTCATTATTTACAATAGGCTCTACAAACCTATTATAGTCTTGGGGAATCGGCATTTCTGTAGCCATTATTTACCTTTCATAAGCGCAAAGCGCATTTGATCTAAAGTCTTTGCAAATTGTACATGGCCTCCAGCTTTAAAAGCCGGTGGTTGTTGTTGTTGGACTTCAATGCGGGTTGCATGCTGTTCAAGTTGACGAGCAAGTAGCTCACGTTGCGCAGAGTTAAAGTCTTCCCAAATTTGCCATTGCGTATATGATCGCGCCATTTGCGCAACTTGTCTCATTCTACCTGGGGAGACTAGATTTGTCGAGGCCATATCGGCCAATTCTCTTACTTCATTTTGTTGCTGCGCGGTTAACTCGCCATTTAATTGTGTTAAAGATGCAGTCTGCACGCGACGAGGTACTGTATTAGCATTTGCAACTTGATTTGCAGGTTGATTATGTTGTCTTAATTCTTGCAGTCTATGATAAGTGCTATTAAGCGCCAAACGTGCTAAGTTTGCTTCTTGCGCGTCATGATACCCCATGTCTTCGTAATTATCAGCAATACTTTGTCTTGTGTTTAATATTTCTGTTTGTAATTGATCAATAATTTGATCCGGGGGCAATGTTGACAATGTGCGAGCGGTATTGTCTAATGAATTCCAGATATCTTCATGGTTCATTTCTAATTCGCGACTAAGAGTATCTACAATATTAGTAAATCCAGCTGTAGGTTGTATAGGTGCACCTGCCCGAATTGTTCTGATTTCAGGTTGTTGAAGATTTGCGTTTTCATTTTGCGCTGTTTGATACGCAGCTGTATACGCAGCCGTAAGTGGCTCCATTGCTCTAGCTCTTTCAGGCCCGGGTGGTATATGCATATACTCAGGCAAATCCATTTGACCATTAGATAAAGCCCAAAGAGTTGAGCGAGCGCTTGGAGCATTTAATTCGCCTGTATGTGTTCTATCATTATCAAGTAAGCGCTCGGCTAATGCATTTACATCATGTGGAAGTGGCTCTAAGTTTTGATTATTGGCCCTTTGCGCGACAAGATCTTCTATTGCTTGCCGATGCGCATTAAGCATATGATATACTTCATTAGCTTGTAAAGTTGTACGAAGCCCCAATTCATTAAGAAGGTCAGGTCTAGCATCTGTAAGCAGCCCTGCAGACATTGCCAAATGTTGACTTATAACATCAAGACTATGAGCATCTGCGCCAATGTCATGAACCTCACGAAGAAACTCTCTATACGCAGCTCTTGACTGCGGAGAGTACGCGTCATTATTAACTAGACTTTGTATAGGCTCGGTAGGTCTATCAGGGTTTAAAGTTGGTCTGTTTGCTTCAAAGCCTGCTGCCCAGTTTCCAGCTGTAGTCTGTTGTTGTTGCAATAAATTATTAGCATGCTCAGCCATTTGATCACGAGCATTTCGTATAGCGGCTAAATAGCGTTGATATTGCTCTATGTTCCTAAAACCAAGCACTGCATAATTATGACCGGCTACATTATTATAGCGCTGTCTAAGTTCATTCTCAAGATGTGCTGCAATTGCTTGAGGCGTTGCCCCTTCATGCTCTTCATTTGCAGCAATGGCGCCAAGTCTATTTCTAAGAGCTGTTAAATCGATTTCATGAGGACCCAAATCATTGGTCGTCATGTTGTCTAAAATTTGATTTACTGACCTTATTGGCGCATTAGCAGGTTGTTGCTGACCTACTATTCTATTTGCATCATAATTAGGGCTACGTTCATTTCTTGCATTAGGATAAGTAACGTGATAATTATTCATACTTATTGCAAGATTTTGAAGCGCATTACCTACAGGTGTACCTGCTAATGCACGACCTTCATCTACAATAGCACCAATATAGTCTTCAGGCATTGTAATGGGGTTAGCTGCTTGAAAAGCTCTTTGTAATGCTGAGTTAAATGCTGCTACATCATTAGGCTGATTAACATCACTAAAATTATTAATAGCATTGTCAATAATCTGAGAAATATTGTTTGTATGCGGTGTGTCAGCAGCAGGCTGTGGCTGTGGCTGTGGCTGTGGTTGATAACGCTGCGTGACTTGGTCTAACGCGCGCAAATGCGTATCTAATAATTGCTCTAATTCGCGCACGTCAGGGTCTTGACGCAATCCTAGGTCTGCCATTACTTCAGGGTCGCCATTACCAAGTTGTGAATGCCAACCAGTTAAATGCCCATATACATCTTCTATGTTGAAAGGGTCACCGCCATTTTCCGCGATTTGCCCAAGAATATCTCTATATGCGTTTAAAACTCTACGTGTGTGCCCACCATCTACAATAGAAGGTAAAGGCGACGCGGCGCCATTTGATACTACTGCCCACCCGTCATTAGACATGCCCGCCGTATTATTTGCTCTAGCTAATTGCTGCTGCAAGCCTTGTTGCTCAGCTTGCAATGCAAGGCGCTCTGTGTCATCATCCGCATTGCGTATTTCATACTCAATATCATTCAGTCTGTTTTGCATTGCCGCAACATCAGTTTGACTTGTAGGAGCTCTTGCGCTTACAACAGGCTTATTAGCGTCTAAATACGCTTTTAACTTGTCTCGAGTAACAAACCTAGGCAAGTCTTGTTGCGCGCCCGTATTAGTAATGTCAACACCAAGATCTCTTTTAATACGCCCACGAGGGTTTATATTATTACGATCACGTAAATCATAGATATTAGCATGATCAATAAGATTATCATTTGAATGACCAATTTTATCAGCCGCATTATTTAAATAATTAGCTATGTCTTCGTGATATTCAGGGTCAATCTTTTGATTTTTCCTACCTGATACAAATCCCATATTAAAAGTATCTGGCCCCGTATTAACAAATCTAAGTGAGGCTACGGGGAAGCCGGTCTTATTATCTCTAAATGAAGTATTAAACTCATCCCCGTCGCGAGTGCCGCGCATATACGAAGTATCATTATTCCTTTGCCCACGAAGGGGGTTAATTTCTCCAGTAATAGGGTCGTACAATGCTTCGTATTGTCTTGTAAGACCTGTATGTGGGTGCAAAATATTAGACGTAATATCTCTACATTTACCAACGCAATGATCTAAGAAATACGTATCATCACTTAAAGATTTCTTAATCGTATCATACGGCATTGCATTAGTTACTTCAAGCGCTGATGCTTTGCTATACTTATGCTCAGGTGGGACATTTTTTATTTTAGGCAGCATAGCTGCAATTAAAGCTTTTTCTTTTTCTTCTTTTTCTTGCTTTTCTCGTAATTCTTTGGCAACCCTATCAGACGCGATTTTATTAATATAGCCTTCAGCGCCCATGCCTTGAAGCTGTGTTCTATTAATTTTTCCAGACAGCGCGTCTTCATACATATTATGCGCTAATTTATGAAGCCCAATGCTTTCAGTATCCGTCAAATGATACACTAAATCCGTAGAAGGTTTGGCAGCGATCTCAGGGTAAAACTGTCTGCGTTCAGGGTCAAGACCTTCATAAAAAGTATTTGCAGGCTTAACCACAAAGTTAGAGTCTTCAATATCTTCTAATGCTTTAGCAACTTTAAGATTTTGCAACTCTTTATTTACTTTATCAATAACTTTATTCTTTGCTTTAATTTGTTTATCCAACGCAATGAATACAGGCTCACGCACCCATTGTGGTTGTAAAACTCCACGAGCGTCCATAATATGCTCATGCACACCGTTTGCGTCAAGCTTAGGAAGTTTAAATGGACTGCGATCTTCTGCTAATGCACGTGCACGCATTTCTTGCTCTTGCCTAAGAAGCTCAGTTCTTTCTGGGTGATTAACTAAAGTATCAAGCTCTTGATTTTTAGCGTCAATATCTTTTTGTACTTCGCCCTCAGGCGATAGACCCGCAGCTTCTCTATTGCGAGTTATACGACGTACTTCTGACCCAGACATATTGCTACGTTCTTGCAAGATTTGATCAGGCCTATCAAGTGTAATGCCTTTTTTAGCCAAAGCAATAGCTACATTATCAATAGCCCCAATATTTTTATTAATAAAGTCAGGCATTATTTTGTTGTACACATCATGGCCTGCTTGCAGTCTTTTCTTAAACTCATCAACGGTGGGAAGACCATGCCGACTAACCAGGTCCGCATTAGCTGGGTCTCGAACAAATGAGTCTATCTGCTCAAGCGCTTTTGCATGTTGCGATTCCTGCGTGGCGTATTTATAGTAATACGCCTTTTTGATAGCGTCTGGGGCAGTAAGCTCGGGGAACTCCAAAGCTTTTTGCGCGTCCTTGTGCTTAAGCAATTGATCATTTATTTCACCAGGCTCATAGCCTAAGTTATTTAAATATCGAGCTTCATACGCGGTGTTTAAAGCAACAGGGTCAGAGTTTATAACCGCCCTTGCCTCGGCTGGGGTTTTCTCCACCAATTGCCGCAGGCCTTCATCTCTGCCAATGTCTTTGCTTGTTGTAGGGCCTGTTTCCGCTTTAACCAAAGATGAATCCCTAGGTCTGACGGCGTACATACTGGTTTGAGGCTGTACAAACTCAGGCACACCAGGAACAGTAGACTTGCCTTGCACAGCACGTCTCTGCAATGTATCGCCTAACGCGTCCACACCGCCTTGCAACTTTGTGCCTATTGTTTCTTCACCAAGAGGATTAAGTGTTTTAATTCCTGATTGCGCGTTGGCAAAGTCTGTAGGAATGCTGCCAACTTCGCGGCCAAACTGCGTTGTCTTGGCGCCCATAACTCTAAGATCATTAGGCGTAAAGCCTCGTTGAAACTCAGGTTGCATCAATTCAGGTATGGGCCCAAACCCCATGCTTGAACCTGTTATTTGTTCAGGCAAATTACTTAGTTCTTCTAAAACAGGATATGTATATGGAGATCTGGGTTGATATTGTATTGCTTTTGCGGCTTTAGGAAACCCTAATTCTTTTGCAATTGCTGCAGGATAGCTTGATGCAGTAGCCAAGGTAACTTCACCAGGCACTTGTGCAAGTTGAAAAGCCTGACCTAATGCAGCAGGCATTTGTTGCTTTACTGCAAAAGGAGTTTGCGCCATTTGCTTAGCCATGTCAAAAGTCTTATTGCCAAACATAGCTAATGCGTGCTTCATCTCATCTAAAGATGGGACGCCAACTAATCCGCCCTTAGGAGTTTGATCAGGCTGACTTGTGTCGCCTGTTACATTGCCAAACTCATCATATGTAATCATTTAAAGTCACCTAATCGTGGGCATCAATATCATGATGCTGTAAGTATTGCTTAATTTCATCAGGTTGAAAATCTTCATTCTCCAATATCTCAGTCATATAATCTTTATCACCAACTTCACGGGTGTATTCAGTGTTGCCTAAAAACTCGTCAATCGGTACATGATGAATATGTTTATTCAACAAGGTATTAAATTTTTCAGACATATTGTAATGTCTAGCAGGCACTTGTCTGCCTTCACTTATTTGTCGATATGAGTTGTGTAAAGCGTCTGAGTATTTGTCAAGCGTGTTTAAGTCTTTCTTAGGGATTTTATCTTGTAAATGATGTCGTATTTCGTCATAAAACCCATACGCGCTTTCACTGCCCCAATCACCTGCGTCCATTTGTTCTTGTATTGCATCAAGCGTACGCTCTCTAAACGCCTTGTCCATCAAAGGTATTATTGACGCAAATGATGAAGTAGCTGTAGGCACAACTTCTTTTGCCACTTCAGCTAATGGTGCTGCAACGTCAGGAAGCTTAGGCAAGTCTGTAGGCGTTATATCGCCAACGGCGCCTCGAACAACATGTGAAACCGCAGCGTTCTTAGCTCTGTTTAGCACATCACGCCTAGTCATTGGCGTATTAATCGCCTTATTGGCCAAGTCTGTAAGTGGGCTTGAAGGCTGTGACACCGGAGGTTGTAAATCCGCTCTTGTGCTTTGTGGAACCAAGTCCGTAATTGTTGGAGTCTTAGGTGGGATGACTGCGGGAGGTTGAAATGTAGGCGTCTCAGGTAGCCCAAACAAAGCTCTGCGTTGTACATCAAGCGGAGGCTTAACGGGCTTAGGACCTTTACCAAATCCAAATAATCCGACCTGTTGCATATTGGGGTCACCCCCAAGCATGCTAGCACCGTCATCATATACGGGTTGTTGCGGTTCCTGCGATTTAAGCAGGTAGGCTCTCATTTGAGCTATGTCGGCGTCACTGGGCATATGGGTTCTGTCTCCGTGGTCGTTCGTCATCGGCGTAACTGTCGTTGTCATTATACACATAATCCAAGACAAGGAAACCCATATCACGGAGGAGTCGTAAAGCCTGTGTTGTGGCGTCCAACAGGTCATCGTGTCTAACTTCGGGGAAGGCGCACATTTGGCTAATCAGGGGCTCGGCCCAGGATCTTGGCATGCCTTCTGACTTGGTGGACTCGGGGACGTAGAACAAGCCCCGCTGTATGATGGGCGCCACAATGTTGAGTCGCATCATCTTGTCGGCGTTGCCCGGGTTGTAGGACCGGATGTCCAAGCCTGCACGTCTCAAGTCCTGGATCAGTGAGATGCCGGCGGATTTGTCCTCAATCACAATCATGTCGACCTTCTTGCCCGAGCCAAACTCATTAGGATTCCCGTACACAGTTCCGGCTTCCTCAATCACCTTGGGTCTCAGGTCTGGGTATTGCATGCGCTCCTCCCAACAATCAATGAGCATGACAGACATGGGCTTATCAGGCCCGGGCCGGAAGATGCCAAGGGCTACCTGCGCCGTTGGGTCGTTGTTGGTCTTTTCGGACGTGGCGCAGTCATAGCTTTGAATCACGTACTCAAACGCGGGAAGCGGGTTCTCATCTCCATTCTCTTTGTACGCGGGCCAGAGCTTGAACCATTTACGCTTGACAACGCCGGCTTCCTCCGGATCAATGAGCTCGGCGTAAATCTCTTGTCGACCAATGTTGGTCCCTTCATACTGGAGAATCTGCTTTTGAAATGAGGGTGCCAGGTTGTTGATGTTGTCGTAGGTTGAGGCCATTGTGTAGGCTACATCATCACCATCGCGTTGTACGAGCTCTATGATCTTGGGCTTAGGCTTTGGAGTGGTCGTGCATAAGAGTTGTGGGTGCTTACCTAGGCGCATGCCAAAGGCAATCATGTCCCAGGCTTCATCCAAGTATTGCCAAGCGGCCAACTCATCCAACCAACCACGATGGAACTGAGGTCCACGGAAGCGTTCCGGCTCCGACGCCGGAATCCCCTTGATGATGGACCCATTCTTAAGTGTGAGCTCATGCAGCGACTTGATGTACGAGTCCACCAAGTTGTTGGGCATAACATTCAGAATTCCAGAGTCTCCTTCAAAGCAAACATCACGCACGTCCCCTGATGTCGGAGCTGAGACCAGCGTTCTGGTTCCCGGGTTAGTCCACGCGTACCACCAGGTATCCTCTGCCGCGGTTCGAGTCTTACCCGCTCCACGACCTGCCAAAAGTAGCCATATGTCCCACCAATCGCCACTTGGAGGGATCTGGTGATGGTTGGCTATGGTTAACCATTTGGTGCGAGCTTTAAGGGCGCTGCGCCATTCTGATGAGGCTCTATTGAGGTCTGGCCCAGACTTTATCCGCTGGGCTAATCGTTCACTCGTCTGCTGACTCAGCATCGGCCTGCCTTGCGCTTAACAGATCTTGCATCAGATCTTTGGCAAAGTCATGTATGACGTCCACCTCGATGGCGCCGCCATCTTTTCCGGTTACCTCGACTTTGGAGTTCTCGCGGTACTCACGGGGGAATCTCGCAGCCATCGACCGAGACCACAACCCGGTGTTCAGTCTTGGGCCGCCCGGGTTCTCAATGATGTGATTCAAAGCCAAGTCTTCCCAGTACTTAAGCGCGTTGTTCCGCGATTCTTCCAAGGCGCGACAGAAATCCTCGTGCTCCGTTTCCCAAACATACATGTTGTGGACGCCAAAGCCGAGCTGGGCGCAAATCTGGTGCTTTGAAAGTCCTTGCTTGCCAAGCTCAATGACTTGCGCGCAATACGCGGGGTTGTACGTTGAGGGGCGTCCTAAGAACTTTCCATTCTTTGATGATGTCTTTGTAGTCATGGTCGGGATTGTATCTCAATTTTTTGGATGATGTACACATTTTTTGCTCAAGCCACAGGTTACAAAAAAGGTTACAAACAGCGCGAAAACTTTATATACGAGCGTTATATATATATATAAATATATCTTTTATAATATATTGTAACCTTTGTAACCTTGTAACTAGTTAATAAAATCAATAACTTAGAGACTTTTTTTTTGTAACTTTTCATGTAACCTTTCTGTAACCTTTTAAAAATTGTCACTTAAATGCTTCACTTCTTCGGCGATTGCAAGTGCCGTCGCGTCCGCGATCTGGCGTTTATTGCAGGTTACAATTTCACTTTGTAACCCGATCATCCACCCTCGGACCGTTCTTTCAGTGCCCGAATCCGCCGCGTTTTTGCTCAATTTCACCACAATTTCTTCACCTGGAGTGAGGTTTGCAAGCGCGGCTTTGATGTATTTTGAGGCCGGCATTTTTTCCTCGCCTTGCCAAGTTTTGTAGAGAATTTGCAGTTGTTGGTTGGTGAAAAATGCCAAGCTTCCCACGTGTTGTTTGGCCCATTCTAGGAGCTCGTTGGCAAATTGCTGCGTGGGGGATTGTGAAAGTTTTACAATTTGAGCTTTGCGTTTGGTCTCCGGGGCCGCCTGATAGGGGTCAAAGTTTGTGATATCTCTTTCATAATACCAGTTTAAAACTTGGCCAAACCCGCCGGCTCGAGCCCACTTCATAAGCTCATTGACCATGGGTCGAGTCTCGGCGTTGGTTAAAGTCTCGGGCTTATAAATGGCTTCACGCCTCGCGTTATTCCCCATCGTAGTCACATAGGGCCTGTTGGTTGTGAACACAAAGTTCATGTAATTTTCAATCGAGTATTGATGCCCGTACTTGTTATTGATGGTGATTTCTTTTGATGTGATAAAGTTTTTAAGCTTGGCGCTGTGGTCCTCTCTATCCGATGAGGGCTCATTTACTACGACAAAGATCTTATTTTTAAGGATCCCGTTAAAAGCTCCAAATAACTCATCTGGCCCCACAATGGTGGCGGGCCCGCTTTCCCCAAGGCCCATCATCTCGGCTATAAACTCCGCGACCGCGCTTTTACCAATGCCTTCAATGTTTGACACAAACTGAGGTGTAGTGTTATTCCTTCTATGTGGGTATTGAATGATATTGGCCACCCAGTTATGCCAGTAAATGGCGAAGTCCGGCTCATCTCTAAAAAAGTATTCACAAAACTGAGTGTATAGGTCAATCGGCCCCTCGGCCGGCTCGTAGGCCCAAGAATTAAGATAGTTATAACACCCATCCGGTGTTACCTTTATGCCTTGGTAATTGGGGAAGACACCTACCTTCCTGATGTCACACCTTTTATGCCATTTCTTATACTCATCAAGCATGGCAATTTCTCTGCTCACAACCTTAGGTTGTTGCCCCGCTCTCCCCTGCACCGTTGATGTTTGTATAAAGATATGCTGGGCCGAGTCTATCTTTGCTTTTTGAAACGACATGATATGCCCATCCCCCAAGCGGATCACATCCCCGTTGAGCAGCGCGTATTTTGTTGAGAACTCATGCAGCTTAACCTCCAACGTGTCCACCCCGTTCATCACAATGCTGGTTGTGGTGAGGACTTCTCCAAGACTCCCACCGGCTAAAAAATGATCATCTATGGCGTATTTGGATCCCGGACCGGGTCCGAATTTGCCCACTCTACACAGGTGCACCTCCCCTCCCAGTCCTCGGAGTGTAATGGCAAGTTTCGTTTCCGCCAAAGCGACCTGTTCATTCGGCTCCCCATCTTCCTTTGCCCCGTCATAGTCGAAGATGATATAGACTTTGCGATTCTTGGATTCAAAACTCGTCTTTCGCCGCCACAAGAATTGCATGAGATCTTTATGTAAATGTAGTCCATTTTTGTCCGTCCATGATGTTACCCCGGCCAACCCGATGCAGGCGTACGGCAAACTGTTGTCCATGAGCTCCTTTGTGATGGCCCAGGCTTTGAATTCCCCCTCCGTGATGATGATAGGTATATCCACATCGGTGAGGACTTTTTTCCAATTAGTGGAGACGGGGAAGTAGATATGACTGCCACTGGCTCGAGCCTGTGAGTACTTCATCTTCCCCTTGGGTGTAAGAATCCTCACTCGATTAAAGCCTGTGTCTTGGCCATTCACATCCCGGTAGGGAAGTTTAATAGACCACTCGTTGGTATGGCCTAGTAATACTTTAGTATCCTCGGGCTTAAGCAGTTCAAGGCCTAAAGCGTTGATGTCCGCGTCGGTAAAATTTCTATCATCAAGGAATTTTTGATACAACTGCTCGGGCTGAAGAACACTTGCGCCAAATCCGGTAGGCACAGTTTGTTTTTCCATTGCTATCCTTTTCAATAAACAAGTGGCAAGATCGCCACTGTAGTTATAATACCACAACTTTTTAGGATTTTTTAACTTTTTAAAAATATTTTAAAAATATTGTATAAACTTCTTAAAGTTATTGTACAATTGCAATTGTAGCCATCTTGCTACAGTGATTATTGAAAGGTATTAATTATGCAGTTAACACAGCTTAACACCCCCAGCTCCCCTGTTATTACATTGGTCTATTGTGATTACATTGCCAATTTAATTAGCATGGAGCTTATGCGCTCAGACGCCCTGTATTGTGATTACTTATCCAATGTTGGTCGGGTGATGATGGACCTTAGCCCTGAGGGCTATTTCGCGTCAACCAAGAAAACTTTGCGTGTGACCGATCACAATGGCAAACAGTATACGGTAACGGTTGAGGAGATGAATGATGCAACTAATTAGAAACAAAAGACCTAAAGGTGTAAAGGCCATTGACACGGTTGTAGGTGATATTGACGTGACGGTGTGGTATGAGTATGACGCCGGTGTTGAGGGGTCGCGTGAAAACGGGCTGCCTATGGAGCCTGACTATGAGGCGACAATAGAGCTTTGGGCCGTCTGGGTGAAGGATGTTAACATCATCTCGGTGTTTCAGGAGCTTCAACTCATCGAGCTTGAGGAGCAAATACTTGAGCAACTAGCTACTATGGATGATTTTTCTTATGATTAAACAGCCGCTGTATTGGCATAAAAAACGCGGGATGGTGGGCATGTCCTTGACCGCGGAGTTGGTTCTTAACCTTCTCCATGATCATGGGCCCATGCCCATTATGGAGATTATGGAGTTGGCTAGCACCAAGGGCGTGGCCTCACTTCCTACGATCCACGGCGCCTTAAAGTGGCTTACCACATTAGGCTTTATTAAAATTAAGCCTAGGGCTGAGGACACGAGGACCAAGATTTGTGTCTGCACGCCTAAGGCGACGCGCTACTTGGAGTAATGATGATTGATGTTCAAAAGATTATTTTGCAGCGGATCGACAAACAAAAAGCGTTGTATAAAAAGACCGGCAACGTGGTGTATTTATACAAAACTCGTGAATTGCAAAGCTTGCTAAAGTATATACGGAGCCAGTATGAATGAGGTGCTTGACTTTTTAATTCTTGTGGCGACGCTAGTTATAGGGGCTATATGGTTCACGGCAGTCTTTTGCTTTATTGTTGCTTTATTAGGAGGCTATGATGACTAAAGAAGTAATGAAACAAGCACTTGATGCGTTGAAAAATACAACGCCTTCTGGCTTTAATATGGATGCTGATAAAAGATTTTATTCAGCTATTGAAGCCCTAGAAGAAGCACTAAAGCAAGAGCAAGACGAGCCTGTGGCATATTTCAATTCGCAAAAAGGCGGTTTCTATTGGGCAAAGCCAACAAAGATTGAAGCACCAATCACAGTTGATGTTGAGCCATTGCCTCTCTACACCAAACCACAACAAGGATGCGCTGAATGTGGAGTTGGTGGTGGGTATGCGCTGTATTGCCTTGCTTGTGCTGAAAAATATGTTAAGCCTGAATGGGTAGGGTTAACTGAGGAAGAGTTAATAGTTATAAAAGGAAAAAATTGTCCTGAAATTGATTGGAGCGCAAGGCATGGAGTTCCGTTAAATAACGGGGAACAAAACGCTTGGTTGTTTACTTGGTTTATGGCTTTTGCTAAAGAAACAGAAGCTAAATTAAAGGCGAAGAACACATGAGATTTAGCATCAAATTATTTGAATATCGTTACGTTTTAAAAATATTTTTTCCTACAGAGCGCCACATTAAAGGGTTACCTGCGATTATGTGGGGAAAAATTGGTCGTGCCGTAGCCCTAAAGGATAAGAACACATGAGAGTATTAATGCTTTGTTTGCTTTTATCAGGCTGTGGTCCAAGTTGTGAGGAGCAAGGAGGAGTGGTAGTTCAGAATGGGTTCTACTACATCTGGCAAGTAATTGATGCGTCCAAAGGAATTGGTTATATGCAAGCGTATCCAAACTATGTTTGTCAAAAGGAGAAAAACACATGATTGAAAACAAACTAGCAGAACATGCCAAGTCTCAAATTGATAAAGGATTAAGTTATTTGGAAGGTTTTAGCAAAGGCTATCACCAAGCTAAATCAGAATGGGTAGGACTAACTACTGATCAAATGATGGCAATAGCTCAATGGCAGATAAGTGCTCACAGACCATTGATTGATGTCATAAAAGCGGTAGAGCAAGCATTAAAGGAGAAGAACACATGAACATACATCCGGACTCGGTTGAGCAATTGCTTATTGCTGCTAGCTCACTCAAAGACAATGAAGGTAGACATTTAGGCTCAACCATGTCGTACCGCGTATTATCCAATGAGTTTTTAAAAGACTATGTCTACCCGGTTGAGGCGTGGATTCAGCATATATTAAATGGCAAAGACGTGGCAGCTCTCAGCCTATATGATGAGAACCACATCCTAAAAGAGGAGCTTAAAGTGGCACGGACTGAGATTGAAAGGCTTAGACGCTAAAACAAAGGTATACATTTGCAAATTATTTCAACTTTTTTTAACTATTTTTGCACAAATGTGAAAAAAGTCCCAAAACAGCAGTATAATTGCAATTGTAGGCAACTACAAATTGTTAATCATCCACTTGTTTATATGTTAATTGAAAGGTATTAAATCATGGCACACGAAATCGCAAAAACAATCACTGGCAAAAACGCAATGGCCTACGTAGGTGCTACACCTTGGCACGGTCTTGGCCAACAACTTACCAGCAACTCTTCCTTAGATGTATGGGCTACCGAATCAGGCCTTGACTTTAAATTAGCTATGGCTAATGTTCAGTTTCAAGCCCCTGGTGCTCAATCAGACACCTTGACCTTTCCAGGCAAACGTGTTATGTACCGCACAGATACCTGCCAACCTCTTGGCTTGGTCTCCAACGCTTACAGAGTAGTTCAACCTATTGAGGTTTTGGAGTTTTTCCGCGATATGGTAGGCACAATCGCTGAGTTGGAAACAGCCGGTGTATTACGTAATGGCGCTCATTACTGGGCACTTGCTAAAATGTCCGGTGAGTTTAACGTAGCTGGTGATAAAGTCCACCAATACTTGCTTTTGGCATCTAGCTGTGATGGTTCCTTGGCGACACAGGCCAGACTTACCAGCGTCCGTGTTGTATGTAATAACACTTTGCAGTTGGCTCAAAGATCTGGCGATGTGGTTCAGGTACGTCACAACTCCGTTTTTGACCCCACTGCTGTTAAATCCAAGCTATCCGATTTCAATGATGCGTTTAAACACTTTGAGCAAACAGCCAAGTTTTTAGCCAACCTTAAAATTAGTTCCTCACAGGCTCAAAAGGTATTCACCAAGATTCTTGGCGGTGATGAGAAAAAGCCCAGCCGCGCAGCGCAACGAGCCTTGGCACTGTTTGAAGGCGCAGGCATCGGCGCGGAGCTCGAGTCTACCAAGGGCACAGCCTGGGGCGCCTTAAACGCCGTTACGCAGCTCATGGATTGGGAAACAGCTCGTACAAGCGATGCACGTTTGGCCAACGCCTGGTTTGGCGGCGGTGTTAATATCAAGGCCAAGACAGCTCAGGCTTTGTTAGAATTAGCGTAAAAAAAGTAGGGCTCCGGCCCTCTTTTTGTAGTATAATTACTTATTGATTTTTGAAAGGTAATACAACATGAATATTTTCTATCTCCACCACGTTCCTAAAATTGCAGCAGGTATGCATTGCGACAAACATGTCGGCAAAATGCTTATCGAGTCATGCCAAATGCTAGCCACTGCGCATCACCACTATGGCAATGGCCATATGGTTTCCTATAAGCCTACACACATCAATCATCCAAGCAATGTCTGGGTGCGTCAGTACAGGCTCCATTATGATTGGCTTGGCGACCTTGTGTCCGCGTTAGGCAAAGAATTCTTTCGCCGTTACAACCATCATCACAAATCTTATACTGTGTATATCAACGAGTTGCGCTTTGCCCCGCCTGCCATGCAAAAGCTCCCCCTATTATGGCAAGACCCCCCTTTGGCTATGCCTGACGAGTACAAGTCCGATGACACCGTAATGGCCTACCGCCGCTTTTACGCCAGTAAAATCGACCGTATGCCCATGGTGTATTACAAAGGCCAACAAAAACCACCCATCTGGCTAACCGATATCTGGTCTGGCCGTATTGAACATTCCGAGCATTATATGGAGGCAGCATGACAAATTACGAATTAGTTAGAGTATTTAGAAAGCAAATGAAGCTGGAGGTGTCTGACACACCAGTATTGCTTAGCGCTGAGATGGTAAGTTACTTTTCACGCTTTATTCTTGAGGAGCTCAGTGAGTTCATGATGGCCAATGAATGTGAAAACATTGTGGACGCGGCCGACGCACTGGCTGACTTAGTCTACGTGACCATGGGCTGTGCTCAGGCTATGGGTTTGCCTTTTGACCAGATTTTTAAAGTGGTTCATGAAGCCAATATGCGAAAAGTAATTGCTCCCCCTGACAAACGGTCTGCATTTGGATCACAGCATGACTGTGTTAAGCCTGCCGATTGGCAACCCCCAGAGCCTTTAATCAAAACTATTATCCAAAAAGCCAAGGAGAATGCAGTATGAATATTAATGACTTAATCAATCAGTTTGTTTTAATCAAAGGTCAAAAAGAAGACTTGGCTGCCAGCATTAAAACATGCAATGAAGAGTTGGCTAGGATTGAAGCAGATATTATGGCCAAGATGGCAGAGGCTGGTATTAACCAAGCCGCGTCTGACAAAGCCACATGTAGCATGAAGCAGGTTACACACCCCGCCATTACCGATTGGGACGCTTTTTACAACCATGTCACAACGACGGGTCAGTTTGAGCTCCTACAAAAAAGATTATCTTCTACAGCCTTTAAAGAACGGTGGGCTGCAGGGGATACAGTACCTGGAACGTCGACCACGACACTCTGGGAATTATCCGTTCGTCGCAAGTAACTCGTTAATTTTTAAAAGGAAAACATCATGGCAAAAACGCCTACAGTCAAACAACCTCAACAGCTTGCTTTATTTGAAGATCAACTAGCCGCGATGGCTATGGAATCGGTCAAGGCCGAGCAAAGCAGCTTGCAAACCACTTTCCTCTCTACTAAGTCAGGCACGTTGACTTACCGAGGCGACCCCGTGGCCAATAACAAACTGCCTTGTATCATACTGGCCGCCCCGGTTGAAAGGCTCTACTACTCAACTAGGTATGACCCAACCAAGGTCGTTGGGCCCGACTGTTTTGCCATAAGTCAAACACTTACGGGTATGAAACCATCCGAGGCCGCGCCACAACCTCAACACTCCTCCTGTGAAGGCTGCCCTAAGAATGAGTGGGGCTCATCACCAACTGGAGGTAAAGGCAAGGCTTGCCGTGAAACACGTAGGCTTTTACTTATTCCCTCCGACGCCATCACGGACGCTGACTCAGTCAAAGCTGCCGAGATCGCTGCTATCAGGCCCCCAGTAACCAGCCTTAAGAACTACGCCAACTATGTGCAGACCATAGCGGCAACGCTCCGCCGGCCACCCCTAGGCGTAATAAGTGAAATTGCGGTTGTCCCGGACGCCAAGACCCAGTTCAAGGTTAATTTTTCCATGCTCAAAACTATTGATGATCAGGCAGTCATTGCCGCGTTAATCGAGCGTAGTAAAGAGGAATTGGAAAAAGCAATGGAATCGGCTGGGGCTATCAATGAAGAGACTGAGCCTGATGTTACAACCCAGTCCGATCGTTTTTAAGTAAGTTTATGAGGGGGTAACGTGGGTTAGCTCCACGTGGAGAATGGGAATGAACCGCGGCTTTTGTGGTTCCCCCTCACCTAAGGAGACTTTATGAAATATATTGTCGGCGTTTTGATTTTAGCAGGCTGCTCACAGCCACAACAACAACAAGTTGGTCCTCCCGTTGTGCAATTGACCGTGGACCCTAAGGCTCAGCAAATGAGCAGGAATGAAGTCATACAAGCCACCATGGAATGCGAAGGCAATAATATGCGAGCGGTGCCTGTTATGACTAAAAGAGTAATTAGTGGTATGACGAGTGACATTATCGTTGATGTGCAATGCATGCCCAAGTATAGGTTGTTTTAAATGAAGCCTATTTTTTTAGATTTTGAAACCGAGGGCATCGAAGCTCGACCAAAGTACCCACCCTCACCGGTTGGGTTGGCCGTGTATGATCCGGAGGGGCAATTCCCCAACGCGTATTATTCTTTTGACCATTTACATGGGAACACATCTACGTTCTCAGAAGTCTATGACTTACTAACCGCTGTGTATTGTGGCCTTAGGCCTATATGTTTTCATAACGCTATGTTTGACCTGGATGTGGTAGAAACACATTTTGGGCTGGCCATACCTGATACATCAAGGCTTCATGATACTTTAATCCTAGCCTTCCTTAATGACCCTCATGTACAATCTTTGTCCCTCAAAGACTTGGTGGTTACATATGAATTGGCTCAGCCTGATGAAAGAGATGAGCTAAAAGAGTGGATTATTGAGAATGTACCCGAGGCCAAGAAAAAGAAATCTACCTGGGGAGCCTATATTTGTCGAGGCCCCACCGAGTTGGTAGGCCGGTACGCCATGGCCGATGTAAGGCTTACCTCTTTGTTGTATGACTTTTTATCGGAGAAGGTTTTACCCGCTCAGGCCGAGCCTTATCAACGTGAGATGGCCCTGATTCCCATGTTACTTGAAAATTCAAGGTTAGGTGTTCGAGTGGATGTGCCTGGTTTAGAAAAAGCAAAACTGCAAGCAGAAACGGATATTGCTTTAAGTACCGATTGGGTTCGTGCATTGTTAAATTCTCCTGATTTGAATGTAGACAGCGATCAACAGCTAGTTGAAGTTATTTATCAATCTGAGCACTGGGATAAAAATAAATCGTGGCCTAAAACGGATAAAGGCCAATTACAAGCAACCAAAGAAGCATTTGAGGAGATGTTAACCAATGAACACCTTAGAGACGTCCTTAGATACAGGGCCAACTTATCCACCTGCTTATCAACATTTATTGAACCTTGGCTACACTCAGGGAGAGATACAGGCCGTATCTACACGAACTGGAATAGTGTACGTGGTGAAAGAGGCGGTACGCGGACGGGCAGGCTTAGCTCTACCCCCAACTTCCAAAACGCGCCTATTAGATACCCAAAAGTAAATTTGCCTGATGATTTAAAGGTTGCGCCTTTACCGCTTATTCGTAGCTTTATTCTTCCTGATGAAGGCCATAAGTTGGTGGCGTGTGACTTTAACGCTCAAGAGCTTCGTATCTTTGCCCACTTTGAAGGTGGCAATTTAATGAAGCAGTATCAAGCCGATGCGCGAGCGGACCTACATACTTACGCAGCCAAAATGATGACCGAGGCCAGCGGCCGCGAAGTAACTCGTACCTACTCCAAAGGTGTATCATTTGCTATACTTTATGGGGCTGGGCCTAAGAAAATCAGTGAAATGTTGGAGGTGGACTATGAAATGGCAAAGACGCTTATGGATTCTTACACGACGGCGGTTGCGCCGGGTCTTAAAAGCATGCAAGCTACGATGAAGACTCGGTACAAGCTAGGGCAGCCTATTAAAACCATTGGCGGTCGGTTGGTTAAGATGGAGCCTGCCAAGGTAATTTACGGCAGACTTAGAGAGTTTGATTATAAAGGTGTTAATCTTTTGATTCAAGGCTCGGCGGCCGATCAGGCCAAAGCAGCCATGCTGTTGTTTCAAAAGACTAGACAAGGGAGTAGATTGCTTTTAAGCGTGCATGATGAATTGGTAATCAGCGCGCCGATAGAAGCTATTGAAAGAGAGGCGGAATGTTTGATGCACGCTATGTGCAACGCCGTTCCAATGGATGTGCCTATGGTCAGTGACTATAAGGTGGGTTTAACTTATCAGGATACAAAATGATTAATTTTATTATTGGGTTTGCAATTGGTTTGTACATAGCAACCACGGGCATTGTAGGTATTGCAAAAGATGTTGAGTACGTTGTTAACACCGCGAAGAACATGCAAGTTAAAGTTGAGCCTAAATGAAATACTCTTACTCATCAATTAAGTCTTATGAAACATGCCCGTTTAAATACAAGCTTACGCGGATTGACCATTTAAAAGAACCTTCAGGCCCCGCGGCCGAACGAGGTGTTGAAATACACTCCGAGTTTGAAAACGCTATTTTAGCTTTGCCTTTGCTTGATAGTTCTCGATCTTGGTGGCTTGACTACATTGATGAGCTTAAGGCTAAAAAGGCTATGCCTGAGTATAAGTTTGCTATTAATAAAAACGGATCGGCTTGTGATTACGCCTCGGATGACGCGGTCTTTAGAGGCATCATCGATGTTCTATGTGTTAATGATAAAACCGCTATTGTATCGGATTGGAAAACTGGCAAGGAGCGTGATTACTCGGATCAGCTTAGAGTATACGCGACCGTTGTATTTTTAATCTTTCCTTATGTGGACACGGTAGTTACACAGATTGATTACATTGACCATAATAAGCACGCCCCAGGTGTTGTGTTTACTCGAGATCAACTGCCAGATTTATGCGCTGACTTAGATCATAGAATTGAAGCAATCGCCAAAGATGATATTTACGCGCCCAATCCTAATAGCAACTGTAGGTATTGCCATTTTAGAAAAGATAATGGAGGCCCGTGCAGATGGTAAAGCCCAAGCCAATTTTGGAACGAGACCTTGAGGGGTACTTTGCCAAGCAGTGTAAGAAAAAAGGTTTAATGACTTTAAAGCTTAATGTGCGTTTCAGTCGTGGTTGGCCCGATCGTATTGTTGTTTTGGAAAATGGCCAAGTGATGTGGGTTGAGCTTAAAAGACCAGATGGTAAGTTATCACCACTTCAAATTAAGGTGCATCTTGAGCTTCATAAGTGGAAGCAAGAAGTGTATGTGGTAGATTCTAAAGAGGGGATAGATAATGTTTTGGGAACCGCATGAATATCAAAAGGAAGCGGTTAAGTTTTTAATTGAGCGAGGCTCGGCCGCGCTTTGGCTTGACCCCGGGCTTGGCAAAACTGCCATTGTCCTTTCAGCCTTTAAGGTCTTAAAAGCTAAAGGGCTTATTAATAAAATGCTGGTCCTGGCTCCCCTTAGGCCTACATACGCCGTGTGGCCTACCGAGGTTAAAAAGTGGGAACAGTTTGAAAATCTATCCGTCGGTGTTTTGCATGGCGGTAAAAAAGATAAAGTGCTAAGACAAAACCATGACATTTATGTTATGAACTTTGAAGGCCTACGCTGGCTATCAAGCAAATTAAATGGCAAACAATGGATCTTTGACATGCTAGTCGTGGATGAGATTAGCTATTTAAAGAACACGCAAACACAAAGATTTAAAACACTAAAGCCAGTACTAAATAAGTTTAAACGCCGCTGGGGCCTCACTGGATCCCCCGCTCCCAATAGCCTGTTGGATATATTTGGACCACAGCTTATAATTGACCAGGGGGCCACCTTTGGACCCTACATATCACATTTTAGGTCTGAGTTCTTTTATCCCTCGGGGTTCAATGGCTATGAATGGAAGTTAAAGCAAGATGGAGAAAAACGAATTCAAGAAAAGTTGGACGGTAAAGTTCTTCGGATGGCAGCTCTTGATCATCTTGACTTACCTGAGTTGGCCTACAACAACATCTATGTCGAGCTCCCGGCTTCGGCACGTAAAGTTTACGACGCATTTGAAAAAGCTTTGACCATAGATATAGAGCAAGGCACGATCACTGCGGCCAACGCCGCCATCGCAGTCATGAAGGGCCAACAAATTGCCAATGGTGGTTCATACCTAGATGGAGAGGAGCGTGAAATACTTAAAATTCATGATACAAAGACTGAGGCTGTATTGGATCTTGTTGAGGAATTATCAGGAGATCCTTGCATTATCGGATACCACTTTGCCCATGACCTTGATAGGCTTCAAAAGGCGTTTCCTGCTGCACCTGTTATTGGTTCGGGCGTGGTTGGCAATAAACTTGATGCTATTGTTAATGCTTGGAACGCCGGGGAAATACCGGTTTTATTGGCGCACCCAATGTCAGCAGGTCATGGTCTTAACCTTCAAGGCTCAGGCCATGCTGTTATATGGTACTCCTTGACTTGGTCACTCGAGGTATATGAACAATTTATTCGTAGGCTTTGGCGACAGGGTCAGAAAAACAGAATTATGGTCCATCATATTATTGCAAAAGATACGGTGGATGAAGCCATAATACAAGCGGTCAAACGCAAAGACAAGACTCAACAAAACTTGTTAAACGCTGTGCGTGACTACATCAATCGTGATACAATAGCTTCTATTGATATTTGAAAGGAAACATATGAAGCCTGATTTTTTTAAATCCATCATCGCTGTCTTAGTTAAAGACAACCCCAAACGTAAAAACACAAACGCATTTACAAGGTTTGCGCTGTACAAAAGCGGTATGACCGTGGATGAGTATATTGCTGCCGGGGGCAAATTAGCCGACATTAAACATGACGTAGCTAATGAGTTTATCAGCGTAACCACAAAAGGCGTGTAATGAATATACTTATTACCGGCGTAACCGAGACGCACACTAACCATCCACAACGCGCCAAGTCAACTAAGTTTGTCTCTATTCCCGAGCTCATGGCAGATGGGTATGGAAGATTGGGGCATTACGTTGAGCATAGACCCGTTACAATAGGCGAGGATTTATCCAGGTATGATAAAGTCTTTGTGTATCTTTATCCTTTGGATGGCAACGCCATTTTACCAGATAGTGCCCTTTACGCATTAGAAAAAAGACCTGACGCGTATATATGCTTGGATGACTGGGCTTTTCAAAAGATCTTACCTTCATGGAAAGATAAAATTGACCCTGAAGAGCTTACAGCTCGCACCTGGATTGCGCCCTTATTCCCTTGGGGTGATGTTAAAAAGATGAACCTACCTGTAGAAAAGATTCTACCCTGGGACCCGTCATCACTTTACACCATGCCCCCTGTATATAAATTAAGCTGGAGGCAACGCAAACAATCGTGGTATAACGCATCATTATCAAAGGAATCACATGAATGGGCCAGCGCTCAAGGCCTTAAGTGGCCTGTATATTCAGTTGGAGGTAAATCTCTCGGACAAACAAGGGTATTGGAAAGTGATGTTGTATGGGAGTATGGGTCTTACCGTGGAGTTTTATGTCCAACCTACGCTCATGCAGGGTGTGGATGGTGGAGAGTTCGGTATTTGCACGCTGCAGCTGCCGGATCTCTCCTCGGCGGCAACCCAGTTGAACTAGGCATGATTGGTGAGTCTTATAGCTTTACACTACATACGTTGGAAGATATGTATGACACAGACTTGGAGTACTTGGCCAATCAACAAGCGTTGGAGCTTAAAACCGATACTCTAAAAACCACAATTACTAAATTAGAAAGCTTTATAAATGATCATAATTCTTGAGGGTCCAGATGGCGCGGGTAAAACCACGTTGGCTGAGACATTACGACAAAAGTTGCAAGGCAACAAGCTGGTGCATATTGTCAAGCATGGCCCATACAAAGATTTAGAGCCCGAGCATTTATGCAAGATCTATTTTCGAGGTATGACCCCGGCTTTAACCCATGATGATATTGTCATTATGGATAGGTCTTGGCTGTCTGAGCCTATTTATGGCAGTGTGTACAGAGATGGGGCTAATCGTATGGATAAGCCAAGACAGCGCATGTTGGAAAGAGCTGCCCTATCAAGGGGTGTTGTAGTCATTAATTGTTTGCCTGAGTATGAGGTATGCTTAAAAACATTTACCGGTAGAATGGAGGATGAGTACCTTGATAATGCTAAGCAACTACAACAGGTTTATCAAGAGTATGAAATGTTAGACATTAATACTTGTATGCCTGTTTTGCAATATGATTACATGCATGACACCGTGGATGATCTTATTTATAACATACGCAACACGTCCATAGATAATAAGGCCAGTGGTGGTGGATGCTTTAATGAGGGGAATATCCTTATGCTTTGTGATAAGGGCCCCAGAACCAACGTACGTGACACCGCGGTGGTTATTCCCTTCATTAACTTCCTTGACAATGATGGGCCTAGTAGAATGTTGGCCACCGCTTTGGAGCAGGAAGGCATCAACGAGTCCGATATTTACTGGATTAATACTCAGACTTATCAAGGCGCGCCTTTAGACCCTGGGTTTTTAAAAGATCTTAACCCTGGCAAAATCTATGCTCTTGGCAACAACGCCTATACCTGGGCTTTAAACAATCACATTAAAGTGATTAAACTTCCTCCTCCATTGCATCACATGCAGTATTACCCCGATGAACCTTACCGCATTACAGGATTAAACCATGGAAATTTCTAGAATCAATCGTGAAGAAGACCTTATCTACTTATACCGCGCGCTTGAAAAAGACGGTGTGTGGACAAGCCCCAGAGGTGAAAAGACACTTGAAATTGAAAACTTTACTTATTCCGTTGCCCCATTTGTGCGCTTTAATTCTTTTGCTGGAAGAAATTTCAACCTAACGTATCTTAAGCGTGAAATGGCTTGGTATCTCCGAGCCGATCCTACTGATTTATCTATTGCGGAGCATGCAGCTCAGTGGGGAAAAATCGTCGCCAATGGAAAGCTTAATAGCAACTATGGGTCTTACTGGTTTGGTAAATACGGTGTCAAATATATTATAGCTATACTTCAAAAAGATGCTATGTCCCGGCGCGCAGTGATTCCTATGTACGGCACCGACATAGATCATATGGACCTTGACGCTAAGGATGTGCCTTGTACATTGGCCATAGAGTTCAGGCTTAGAGATGGATATTTACATGCACGAGCCATTATGCGGTCACAGGATATTCTTTGGGGCATGGGGAATGACTTGCCTACTTTTAGCTTTTTACAAGAAATTGTGGCCGTACTTTTAAACGCCAATGTAGGCACACTCACAATCTCGGTTGGATCTTTCCACGTGTATGAATCACGCATTCATATGTTTCACTCAATACTAAGCCAAAGCAAGCATGAGGCTATTAAAGACAAGCCGCCACGCATCAGCCGGTATGAAGCTCATAATCTTATTGAGCACTCCATTAACCCAACATTTGAGTTCTCAAGATGGCTACAGAACATTTAGATAGGGGCTCAGAGGCCCTGCTTCGTGATTTTGTGATGGGTCTATTAAGACAAAACACTCCAATGACTGAGATCATTACAGCCTTGCAGGTTATTAAGGTAGAAATGCTGGCTGTAACGAGGTACCAAGACGCAATCAACGACGCCAATCAACGGCCCTAAGGAACACCATGGAAGAAATTAAATTAGATGTAGTTAAGCGGACCTACTTGGATTGGCTTAAACTATTAAAGTACACCAATAATGAGCATATGCTTAAGGACCCATACAACATATGGGTTGAGGCTTTTCATGTAGGCGCTATTCTGGGGGATTCTGCTTCCCCATCAGAGAAGTATAACCTAGATAAGCTGATCCAGGAAGCGCGGTCAAAGCCCCAGCAGCCTTAACTCTAACATTAGGCACAGACATTAAAGCACCGCCTAGCCCAACCGATCCATGGGCTAGCATGTTTTTATAGTGCTGCATTCTTGCTTCGGCGTCTTCTTTTTCAGCTTGTGCAGCGTGATACTCTTTAGCAGCGTTAGCAAATTCTTCACCTGCAATGCCGCCAGTAAGTACATTTAAGCCCGGGATGCTGCTAAGTGTTCTACCAAAAGAAGTTAATGGGCCACGGCTTTGTTGCTCAAGCGCTAGCTTATCCGCAGCTTTATTTGCGTTTTCTGCTGCAGTGCTGGCAAGATTTTTTGTACGAGCTTTAACTTGAGGCGTTTTAAGATGCGCGTCTCTCTCTGCAATAGCGTTATCAAGCAAAGATTGTGAAGTAATATGCGCTGTTTTTGCAGCTTTAAGTCTATTGACTGCAGTTTGTTGCTGAGGATTATAAAAAGGTCCTGTACTTTCTAAAGATGCAGGAATAGCTAAGCCTGTTCTAGATGCTTTATATTCACTTGGCAGTGTTTTCTCTAATTGATAATTAGCAGCAGCTTCAGCCGTTGATGTACCACCAGGGCCTTGACCGCCAGTTGCGCCTGATGTATTTTTACCTTTGGCAATGTCTTCTATGTTTTTAGACCCAAAAGCCCATTTGTCACCTGTGGCTTGTACGCCTTCTGGAAGTATACTATTAGGGTCAATACCTGTTTTTCTTGCAAGACTTTCAGCAAATTTTAGTTCATTCTCAGTTGCTTTATGCGTAGTGGTTGCTTTTACTAAAGAATCAAAAATGCGGTCTGAGATCTTTCTATGCTCGGCAGCTTCAAGAAGCGCGTTATCAGCAAGTCTAGATGCTGACTTTTGCATAAGAAGATTTTCAGTTTTAGCTTTATTAAAGCCAATATCATTAAATACTTGTTTAGGAACTGCCCTATTTAAAACGTATGAAGCCGCGGCCCCGGCAATTGCAGGATTGTTTTCTGGGCTTAAAAAGTCAAAATTAAGACCTTCATCAGTAGGCGTATAGGCTTTTTTTGTTTTTGCTCCAGGCGCGTTAGGCGGAGGCGCCGCAGCAGGCGCTGCCAATCTAGGGTCAATATCTTCTAATCTAAGTTGCGTGCCGGTTTCATTAGCAACAGCAGGTTTGCCGCCCATAATAGAAGTTGCGGGCGCTTGTGGAGGATTGGCAGGTGTACCGCCAAGTCTAGGGTCAATGTCTGAGAGTGATAATGTAGTCATTAAGGTCTCGTGTAAAGAGGTGAACGCTGCAACATTTGGTCATACAAAGGCTTGTAGGTATTCATTGTTTCAGTGTAATATGGGTGATCAAAGAATCGTTGTGGGCTTACGTCATTTCCAAACTCTTTGCTAAATTTTTGATTAGCATTAAATAAAGCTGCACGATGATGATTGACCAATAACCCATGTTGAGCCCAATATTTAATTGCATCTGCAGAGTCTTGCGGTGTTGCACCAAACGCAGCTTGACCTGCCTGTACATCAGCATTGGAAATTGCAGGTCCTAGTGTTGATTTATAAGATTTAAATCTATCCAAGAATTCTGCTTTCATAAGAGATGCAACTCTTGCAGCGTCTCTTTGATCTGCATCTTTAAGATTTAATGACTTAACAAACGTTTCCACAGGAAGACTGATATTGCCAAACTGCCCCATGGTTGCGCCTTCTTGCGCCGCGTTTGCAAAAGCCGAAAACAAACCTTGCTTTTTAAGAAGGCCTACAACATGTGGCTTTTTATCTAAAATGTCATATATTTCTTTTAAGCGATTATTTGACTCATTAATAACTTGATCATCCCACTGCGCAATGCCTGCACGCTTTTCATGGAAAGGCTTATCCTCGGTTTCAATTCTTTGCTTAGCAATCTCGCCTCTTGTAGCCCAAGGCAAATTCTCTTCAATATTATTTTGCGCAACGGGCTTAGGTGCTGCAACTGGCATAGGGGCAGTAGCTGGAGTAGGTGCAGCCCCAGGAGTAGGCATAGCAGCTGGTGTAGGAGTAGCAGTTGGCGCTGGTGCAGCCACAGGAGCAGGTGCAGTCCCTTGCCCTTCAAATTGCATAGACGCAGGCAATGCTTTAGGGTTAATCACCGATAGCACTTTGTCTTTACCATACTTACCTATTAAATCTGCAATGCTTGTGCCTGCTTTAAGATCTTCAGTCACTGCTTGTTTGGTCTTTAACTCCATATCAAAGACGTTTTTAACAATTGACCCTATTTTAGGTGACAAATACTCTGTAGCAGCTAAAAGTTCAGGCGTAACTCTAGAAATTGCATTGGATGGCAAAGTCCCATTTGTTAAATGAGTTGCTAAAGTTTGAGTATTTGTACCCATGGCGTCGGCCAATAAACCTAAAGCCTTGCTTTCATTCTTAACTTGATATTGTTGCCCCGCCACCTGAGCTCGCATCATAGCAATAGTAGGTTCTTGCTCTTCTTGCTTTTCTTGTTGACGGCCTAACTCCTCGGCAGCTCCACCAAAGCCTTCATACGCATTCCCCGTCCGCCCTGGTTGAAGTAACTTTCCTGCTATTGAAAACCAATTTGTTTTATTTCTACCTTCCAAAGAAGATAGCACTTTTTGTAAAGCTTGCGTGTATTCTTGTGACGCATCAGGGTCCCCTGCAAGGCCAGTAGGGAGTGCTGGAAGTGCTGTTGGAAGTGCCATATTAATCTACCTTTTTAGTTTTGCTGCTTCTCTTCGTCTTTTTAGGCGTACTTGTTATCTCTTCAGGCATTACAATTTGACCCCCCTCAGAGTGAGATGTATTCATGTTTGTAAGAGAGGTACCGCCAGTTAACCATTTACTAATTCCACTTATACCTTGGCCAAACAAGCCTTGTGTTGATGGGACGTAGTTAGCACTGTTTGGCGCGCCTGATGCAGGAGTTCCAAATAACATTGAGCCCAAGTTTGTATTACTAACACCAGCAGCCAACGCGCCAAGACCTGCAATTTGTTGCAAGGGCGACGCTTGATAGGCGCCGGGAATAGGCCCGGTGTATGTGCTTGAAGTGCCCGTTGGGATTGAGTACCCTCTAAGCAAAGCGGACTCATTGGTTAGCTGTTGCATTGGGAATAGCTGCTGGTTTTGCGCAATAGTTTGTTGTTGTCCACCTAAGGTTGCCAAAGCATTCACATCATTTAAACCAAGATTTTGCGTTTGACCTGCAAGTGAGGCTGATGCGTTGCCTGCGTTTAATTGATTAGCAGCTTGCTGTGAGGCAAGAGCCCCTAGGTTTTGACCTGCTGTCAATTGATTTTGAGCTTGTGCGTTTGTAAATTGCCCCGCTGTTTGCCCTAATTGCCCATACAGATTTGCTTGATTTTGCGCGGCTTGTAATGCAGTGTTATACCCTGATTCCAAAGCTTGTGATTGTTGGCCTGTAATACCTAAAGCGGCATTGGAAAGTACATCACCTAAAGCCCCAACACCTCTTTGTGATCCAAATTGGCCACTGCCTACAATGCCCGCCGTTGCCTGTGGGGCCAAGACATTAGCAATGTTGTTTTGCCCTAACGCGCCAATGGAGTTCACCACGCTTTGCGTATAAGGAGACATAAAGTTGCCAACAGTGTTGTATGTTGGGTTTGCTGCGGCATTCAAATAAGGGTTTGCTGCAGCTAAAGGCGATGCACTAGCACCAGCATTAATCAACCCACTACCCGCCCCGTATATATTTGTGTTACCTGCTTGATTGACCAAGTTTTGAGCTTGATTGAGCGCGGGTTGGTAATTTCCAACATTTTGTCCAACTTGGTTAAAAGCTTGTTGCTGTAGGGGTTGTGCGCCAACATACTGCGAGTTGGTAGCAGCGTTTTGCCCCTGCGTTGCAAGATTGTTTAAATAGTCAGTATAAAAACCGGGAGCAGTTGTTTGCTGGTTTTGTGTGGTTGTTATATTAGGTAAAGGAGCGCCTTGCGTGAAGGATGAAGTGGTCATTTATGTTCCTTGTGTTTTCTAAGCGCTTCTTTCATATACAAAAGAGGTGACGCAGGTGGTGGTATTTTATCAACTGGCGCTGATCTTTTATGCTCTCTTAATGCTTCTCTAAAGTGATCTAGTAACTTTGCACCAGCATCTGAACTACCATTCCCGAGGCTAGCCACAGTATCAGCGTCAAAAACATACTCACCATCAGCCAGCATAGCGGGGATGTCGTCCGACTGTCCGTCGCCTTTTCCTTTGACGTAGTGGCCTGTTGCGCCTGTAATGAACTCTGGGACATGGGGTGCGCCTCCATCTTTATAGCCATAACTTGGGGCCCCTAGCATTTTAAGGCCTGAGTTAATCATTTGTGAGCCTTCTTGCTGGTTTTGCTTTTGTGCCCACTTATGCAAAATGTCTTGTGTACCACCCCCCTCGGCCGCTATTGGCAACTCTGGTGTGGGGTTTTTACCTCCACTTTCACCTAGTATGGTTTGCACCATATTTGAGTAAGGGTTTTGTGTTGAGCCGCCTAACGCGCCTAGCCCACTTTGCATCATTTGACTAGTCTGCTTAGGCTGACTACCTGTAATAGCGTTTAATATTCTTGGGTCCACGTTATTAAGCTGTGGATACATTTGTTTTAATTGCTGTAAAATTTGTGAGTTGCCACCTGATACTGACGCGCCTGCTAAACTAGTACCTGAAAGAGTGCCGGGCAAAGCGCCGCCTGAAGAAGTGCCTGACCCCATTGTACCACTAGAGCCTAGTATACCTGAGCCTGCACCTGAGCTTGAGCCCCCTAATAAATTTGAAAGACCTGTTTGAAGAAGCTTGCTTGCTAAAGAGCTTGCAACCCCAGTTGCTGCAGCGGAACTTAAAGGGGGCGCTGTGTTGTATTCAGATGTTTGAGCTGCTTCATCCGCAGCAGCTTGTGCAGTAGCTTGAATGTCTGGATCAACAGGAGGAGTAGGGGGTGCAGGCTCCTGAAGATCTGTATTAGACAAATCAGGTGAAGGCATGTCAGGAGAGGTATTATACTCAGCTGTTTGCGCTGCCTCATCTGCTGCAGCTTGTGCTGTAGCGTCAATAGGCGTAGGAGGACTTAATGGAGGCGTAGGTGTAACATCGGGAGTTGGTGGTACATCAGGCGTAGGTGGACTTAATGGCGGAGTGGGTTCTGGAGGTGTAGGTGTAACATCAGGTGGTGGTACATCAGGTGGTGGTACATCAGGGGTCGGAGGTGCTTCAGGAGGTATATATGGATCTCCAACAGGGGCTTGAAGATCTGGATTTGCAGATAAATCAGGTGATGGTATATCGGTTGGAGGCGTATCAAGCAATCCACCGGACGCAACAGCGCCAGCAACAGCAGCAACGGTGCCCCATCCACCAGGTACATCATGCCTTACTGCTTGATCTACTGATGTGCCGGTGTCTTCAATAACACGGTTTGCTTCACCGCCAAAATTACTAATAGCTTGACCTGGGTCACTAATAACGTTAGATAGTGTGCCAATAGGGTCACTAATAAAGCTGCCTATAAATCCGCCACTCATAAAGTACCTCTCATTAAATACGGGTCTACTTCTTTAATATGTGTTTCATGATGAATACGTGTTATTCCACAACGGGTCATCACACGTTTTGCGTAGTCAGGCTTATCCGTATAAAGGCTAACGGTTTTAAAGCCATGTATTCTTAGTTGATTGATAAACTTTTCAGAAGCAGAAAGAAAATCCTTGGCGCTACCCCCATCTACAATGCCGAAATAAACATTAGACCCTTGCGGTAAATATGTAAATATAGTGTCATGGGTACGATAAAGTTTAAAACCTTTTTGCATAGCGTTATGCATCATAGCAATTAAGCTTGAATGATGAGCATTGACTTTATTCTTTGCAACATGATTTTTAGCAATTTGTACAAGTTCTTCTGGTTTCATATGCTCATTATTCCTACTAATGCTTTTGCCCACGTTTGCCAATCTTTATATGCGCGTTGATCAGGCACTGCTGAATTTACAAAATACCCAATGCCTTGCATACCATCGGCCCATTGTCGCCATTTAACCTCATTGACATACCCTAGCTGATTGGCAGCAAACAAGTCACACATTCTTTTACACCATTGGTCCCATGTCATACCCCTTGGGTCATATGTAACCATTATGGGTTGCCTGTAGATCTTACATCGCCAAGATCTGCATGTAAAAGGATATTACCGCATTGATAATTGCCATTATAGTCATTGCTGGTGAATCTTAACCGCATCTCACGGCGTTGTTCTTTCATGTCAATTTTAAGCGTGCTTGAGGTAAAGTAATACGGGCTGGACGCAACGTCCACATCATCCGCGTATCCCTTACCCGTTACAATCAATGACATTTGTCCAGACTGCACAAAATCAGGCTCCACTCTTTCAAGCCTAATCCAGTTATTGGCTCCAGTAATAGATTTTTGACCTGGCCCGCCGCCAACCCAGCCAATAGAATTGGTCTCAAAATATGAGTTAATAGCGTCAACTTGCGTTAAATACACTTGGTCGGTGCCAATCTCATGCTGCCAAATAGTATAAGTGCCTTGTGAATTGGTGGTGTTATCGGCCCATATAGGATACCGGAAGACCTCGGAGAATACGCCGGCTGATCTATTAGCCCCAATAGCTTGACCTGCATCATACCAAGTATTTTCACGCACGTTATAAATAATGGCGTCATTGCACTCGGTGGCAGACCCTTTTGGATAAAACCACCATATCTCGCCAAACCGTGGAATCTTGGCAGCCCAAACTTTTTGACGCTGCGTAAAATTCAAATTATCAAAGAAATAGTTAATATTAGTATTATTAGGAATTTCTTGCACTACACCGTTATACATCATAAACCTGTCAACGGCCACCCAATAAATAATACCATCGTATTCAATTGGTGAGTTAGATGAAACAATAGATGTACTTGTTGAGATAATATCATACTTCCAATAGATGGTAGAAGTGCCTATGCTAGTCGGGGCGTAAGATACTCGAGTTACCTGATCTAAGGAAAAGAATAAGCCGGCTGGAGTAGTGGTACCCCCTCGTAAAGGCAAACCTCTTACCACTTTGGTAGAAGATACGTTATTGGCGTTGGCATCAGCGCCTACCCAGTTGGTAAAGTCCCCCGCCGAGCAATTTTGTATTAATCCATTATTGCCGTACACAAACAAATAGGGGTAGAGCATACAAGCCCCACCACTTACTGAAATAACATTATCAAATGTAAGCGTTTGTGAGCCTGAACTGCCTGAATTTGATAATACTACTGTCGTAACTGACCCGGTGACAATGGCGGATACCACAAGTGTACCTGCAGCCAAGCCACCACCACTTACTACTTGATTGGTCGCAATTTTATAATTAGCTGATGCTATGGTAAATAGGGTGCCTGAAATAACACCTGTGGCTGTAAATACCCCCACCGCTGTTAATGTGCCTCCTGGAAAAGTACCAGATAATACATATGTATTAACTGTGCTATCTATATTGGTAAGATTTTGACCTGGGTGAGCAACAACTTGTAAAGCCCCAGTGCCGCTTGAGTTATACCCAATGTCAAATTGCCAAAGATTATTATTGTTTGAGATAAAGTAGTTGGTGTCTAGCGTTACAGATTGTGGGCCAAAACCTACGCCATCCGTGTTGGCTGTTTGCCAATATTGCATAGAGTTGCTATAGCCTGAGTAGACATAGTTAATACCTTGCTGTGACTGCATGGTCATGCCACGTGATATGCCTGTAGCGTTTAAAAAGATACCTTTATAGCCGCCAATTTTTCTTGGATAGCCACGCTGAAATCTTACCCATTGCCCATCTACATATAAAGGCGCAGCAAAGACAGTACCATCTCTTTGGATACCGGGTTGAATGGCAAGTGAAACAACTTGTGCTGTCAAAACCCGCCTCCTACTACACCGGCTGTTAACTGCCAGCCCGAAGCGGTTGCAATACCTATACTAGCACCATTGGCGGTGAAGCCAATTTGATTGCTGGCGGGCTGATAAATACCTGTAGTCAAATTGCCGGTAAAGTTAATGGAAGGCGAGGCCGCGGAGCCTGCGTTAACCGTTACACTGGCTTGACCGCTTGGTATATACGTATTGGATGAGAATACATTGGTACCATCACAAGTAATGGTAATCGTATTGCTTTGTGGAACAACGATGGTTGACCCGCCTACTGCCGAGGTTTTGAAAGTAAGTGTATACGCCCCCGTTGTGTTATTGGTAACTATATATACCTGCACAGTAGAGGGAACTATGACAATTTGATTGCTAGTTAATGTGCCTGAGTAAGCTTGAATGGTGCTTGCGCCTTGGGCTGACGTCAGTGTTAACGTGCCGCCAGTAACGGACAAGGAAAGCTGTGTATAAGCAAAAGAATTAGACCTGCCATAGGCGTAAGTGTTATACCCGGTTGAGCCATTGGACACAATAACAAGGGACTCAGTCAGCTGCAACTGCTGCGTAGAGTTGCCATCAATGGTATCGGTTCCAGATGGCGTAAGTGTTAAAATGCCTGTACCATTATTCTTAATAATCGCGAACCAGTTATTACCAACAGTTGTGGACGAGGGCAGTGTAATAGCCCCTACACCGCCGGACCATACAAAAAAGCTAGCTCTATTTTGCGCTGCCAATGTAATACTAGAGTAAACAGCAGTAATTGGATAAGCTTGATTTAACGTGCTGGATAGGGCAACTAAGCCATACCCTGCCAACGCGGAGGCGCTAGCCGTAGATGTACCCGCTCCCATTGCAATGTTTGACCATGTACCATTGGTTGTGGTGTTATTGGTCAGGTAAATATAATAAGTATTAATACTGCTGGAGCCTGAGCCCGGGGGTATAGCAATAATGGTGTTGGCTAGATTGTCGGTGACGGTGAAAGTGTTTGTACCAACATTTCGAATAATAAGGGCTTGCCCAACAGAGACTTGAAGCGCCGTGGGCAAATAAAGCAACAAACCCGTTGTGGTAGCTGTTACCTCAATAATATTGGCAGCAATTAAACCTGTATTGCCATTAACAGGCCAGGTCAAAAAGGTGCTTGTGGAGATGGTCAGCGATTCATACGCAACCTGTGAAGGTGATATAGTTTGCGCGGTAAAGGGATCGGTGTAGGTAGTCATTATGAATCCTGTGCAATAGCTTGACGATCTGCAATACGAAGTTTATCTTCATTAATCAATACATCCATTGCTTCTTTATATTTTTCTTGGAAAACAGTGCGTTGATCATTCTTTAAAAATGGCATAAACTGCAACAATGTGCCATAAATGTAAGCGTTAGGGGCGTTTTGAGTAATCCAATTAGTTTGATTATTAGAGTCCAAAGGCTGAATCCGCTCGTAATAAAGCACTTCAAAAGGGTACGCCTGATCTGGTGGAGGAGACACAATCCAATGCCCGTAATCATAATCAGCGTAATACAAAGGAATGCCCGTAGAGGCCCCGGTATTATAGTTAAGGAGATACTCATACTTTCTTAGAAATACCGGCTGAGGCCCATTGGGACCTGTTACGTTAAACGATACGGTTTTGCGCCATCTAGCAGGCTTTTGAATAATAGCCCCTGCACTGCCCGTAGTCATTGTGCTCTCAACTACTCTTTGCTGGCCCAAAGACTTCATTTGCTGAGCAATTTCAAACTCGCATAGCGTGATAGCAACGGGAATTTGATTGACCACCGCGGAGTCGGACCGCTCCAAATACTGCTCAATAGTAGTAATTAGATTGGAGTAGGTGAGAGCAAATGAGTCGGTCATCTAATATCCTTAAGCGTAAGCCCTTGTGCCTGCTTTATCAATGATAAGCTTGGATTTTTTGGGCGTGTCACCCTCATGTGTGGTAATGGCCACATGAGTCCAACGATCAAACTCACGAATCACTTGCTGGTAAGGTAAATCACTAGCAATAATTGCTTTAGTCACTTCATCCGGTGTCATGCCTGGGACTCGCAAATCAGCCGCGCACCCATGACGATGATCGCTAGTGTTCTTAGACCCTACCGCTGTGTTTACGGCCTCAGACCTAAAAGCGCTATTCACCATAATTGGCTTGCCGCCCAGTACAACTTTAACTTGCTCAAGAAAAGCAGCTAGGCGAGGCAGGTTAGCTATGGCGTCAATGGTTTCTTCTTTACCATCTATGATGCACTTCTCATGATCTGTAGGTGTGTTATCCAGCTCACGGTGATCGGTGTGAGTTAGTTCTTCAAATGTGAAATTAGGACTGAGATTCATTTTGCGCCTTTCCAATATGGATACCTGTAATTAAGCCTAAGAAACCACCACAGATGGATTGAAACGCGGGCCCAACAATGTCAAACACAATCTTATCATCCACGGTTGGATCAAGCACCGCTTGAACAAACATCCAAATCATTGATGCAATAACCCCCATTAAGGAGAGAGTTGCAATCATAGTTACACATCCTTTTAAAGTCCAGTCTTTCATTGTTTACTCCTTACTTCATTGTAGATGTCAACGCAGGCGTTGAGTTGCCTGATGGCTTTATCTCCGTCGGCGGCAATGGAGATAAGAGTGTTAGCAGCCTCTGGGTCAAGTTCGGATCTTGCTTCTGTATTTCCAGAGGTAGGGGTGGAATCTGAGCTGGTTTGAACGGCGCGGGTGGCGATTGACAACCGAATAGCGCCACTAGCAACATCAGACTGTAGTTTCGCAATTTGTACTTTAGCATTTTCATTTGCCTTTCTTAATTCCGTAGCGTGATTATCAGCTATTTTAACCATTTCTGCTTCTTTTTGCCGCTCAAGTAGATTAAGTCTAGCCACTTCAGCCTCTTGCTCAACATAAGCTTGATGGTGCCCATAGAAAAAACTGCTTATGACTATGGACAGAATGCCTAATAAGATCCACGGGTTGGTTAAACTAAACATTATTTCTCTCTTTGTGCTTCAATTTCTTTTTTAAGCTTCTCAATCCGTTTCACATCCGCTTGCAGTAAGATCCTCTCCTGCCTAATATCCATATACAAAAACCCAAGTACTGGCAAAATCAAAACAAACAACAACGCCAATACAATAATAAAAACTACATAGGCCCAGTCATTTGATTTATTGCCCACATCAGACCCGCAAAGTATATAGCCACGATTATTACCACCACTGTTGATGCAGTTCTAAACCAAAGTCGATCTGCCGCTTCCCTTTTTTCTGCCTCAATTTGCCGTCTTCTTCTAAATTGCGCCTGCTTCGCAAGTGCTTGCTCATTTGCTATGGTGCCAATCATTTTGTTGACACGAGTGTATAAGTCTTTAAGCTCCGGAGGTACATGATACACCATGTACTCTCTAAGTTCTATTTGCATTTCCTCCATTTGAGATAGTGCCAGAACTCGTTGTACCGCTCTCTCCGTCTGATCCCCCGTCGGATCATACACGGTTTTAGACTTTTCTTCTTCTTCTGCAATATGTTCTTTCAAAGCGTTGTAGGCTTTAAAGAATGCTGTGATTTGTTTCCCAATCTCAGCGTACAAAGCTGGCGCGTTAAACTCCTCGGCCTGCTTTTTCTTCTTTTTTGGCTGGACTTCTTGCTTAACCTCTACCGGTGAAGGTGAGAATAAACCAGCAATCCACCCAAAAATCCCCTTTACCTCATTCCCGATTGCTTTGACCTCATTGGCGGTCTTAACAACGTCTTTAACTACAGCCTGCCCCTCTCGGAACATTTCACAGCCCTGTTTGACTAGCTTAAGGGCTGTGCTGGCTGCGGCTATAAGAGTAAAAGGATCAATCTATAACCCCACCAACTTTTTGACAAACTCCCCAGCTGCCCCAGGCCCTAACAACACCGCGAATATAACACCATATAACAAATACTCAATCTTGGTCATACGAGCAGTTATATTGGAGTATCTCTCGGCGCAGACGGCTTCATGGACAGCAAGGCGTTTGTCAACATCTTCCATTACTCGGCCTTTTTAGCTTTCTTGGTTACTACTTCTTCAACTGGTGTTTCTTCAACAACCGGCGCAGGCTCTTCTTCAACCACAGGCGCTGGTGCAGCCACAACTACAGGTGTAGGATCAACTACAGGAGCGGTGAAGGTTGAAGCGTCTGGCTGACCAAGAGGGGCAGGCGGGTTGACAATGGCGGGACCGGGCTCAGAGTACCTGGTGTGCAAGAAGTCAATAAACTTATGAATCTCACTAGAAGCCTCGGTCTCAAAATCTTTAAGATGGCCTCTAATCTCTTTTAAAAATTGCATGTTAAATCCTTTATTGCGCTTGAGCTGGGGCCTCTGCAACAGGGGCAGATGCATCGGCAGCAGGTTGTTGTGGAACTTGCGCTTGAAGTTGGCCAATGACTTTTTGCATGAGTGGCCAAGCGTTCGATTGCGTAGGCATTTGCCCAAGCACATTCACTATATCCTTGATTTCACCTTCAAAAAGAGTTAGTGTGAGTTCATTCATTTTTTAACATCCTAAAAAATTGCCGTCATTAAATCAGGCTGACGGGTTGCCTGGTGTTTCAATTATCCTGAGCAAAACCACGACCACGGAAATTATAATGCCCACTAACATCTGATGAACAGGAGTCAGCGGGAAAACAAACAGAAAACCCTGCAATACGGACAGCACCGCAATAAACAACGCCCAAAGAACGTGCTTGTCTTTTAATAGCGTGGTAAGTTGGTTCATATTCCTACCTTGGCTTTGAGTGCTTGGATTTCTGTAGCTTGTTCTGTAACAAGTGCATTTAATTGTTGAACCGCATTCCATAAAATTGCAACCATGTTTGTTGGAGCAAGTTTTAAATAATTAGGGTCAGACGCATCAACTAAAGGTTCTGTTCCCTCATTAGACTGAACATCTTGTGCAGACCAACCAAAATAAACTGGACCAGTTGCTTCTTCACTATCTCTTGAAACTTTAAATTGGTATGCAATAGTGTTTACTTTATTTACAAAATCTAACCCAAGTGTAATTGGACGTATATTTGTTTTTTCTCTAATATCTGAAGTGTTAATTGTTCCTGTTTTGCAATATAAAGTTGTTGTGGAATTGTTTCCAAGAACCACTAAATTGCTATTAGTAGTCAATGATAAGAAAGCATCAGCACCAGAATTTACACCAAGAAGTACATTGTTTGATCCAGTAGTTAAAGATGAACCAGCACCTTGTCCAATAAGCGTATTGCTACTTGCCGTACCTGCCAAAGCATAACCTGATGCATCTCCTACACAAGTATTACTTGTTCCAGTTATGGCGGTTGCCCCTTGTGATCCACTTCTTGAACCCACAAATACATTAACATTGCCAGTTGATAAATTTAAACCTGATTGATAACCAATAGCTGTATTTAATGCATTTACATCTGCTGTATGATTTGAGTTATAAAGAGATTGATAACCTACTGCTGTGTTGTAAGATGCTGTGGTGTTGTTGTAAAGAGATTGAGTTCCAACACCAGTATTATTTGATCCAGTAGTTGTATATTGCAATGCGCTTGCGCCTATTGCTGAATTTGCTCCTCCAGATGTAACGCTATACAAAGACCCAAAACCAAATCCAGAATTGTATGTTCCCGTAACAACTCCAGTAGCCATACTATTTGCGCCAACAGCAGTATTAACAGAGCCTGTACTATTTAACGCCAAAGCACTAGCACCCACCGCAGTATTTGTAGATACAGACCCTGCACCTTGACCTACTGTTAGTCCGTGTACAGTTATATCGGCAGATACTGATCCGCCCGTCAAAGGCAAAGCCGCAGTAGACTGTGTTGTTGAGTCACTAAACGTAATTGATGGGGCTGATCCCCCAATGACTGTTGTCATGGTAATGTCTCCAAGAATGTTGTGATTTGCTCAGGTGTCATTTGATTGCCCTCTGCATCTTTTAATTCCACACCATTTGCCAAGTCTTTTTTGAAGCGTTGGTAGTCTGTGTTGTCTGGGTGAAAACCAAAACTAGTACTTGTAGTATTTCCATTATCACGAATAACACCATTAGGCGTGTTTGATATTTGGCTTAAAAGTAATGTGTACATTTATAGCTCCGCAGTAAATAAAAGATAGCTTGTATTATTGCCGTTTGACATTATTGCTCCCGCATTTCCTAGAACAACTGTGTTACCAGTTGTTACGTTTACACAAGCCGCATTTATATTAGTTCCATCCGCTCCAATTGCAATTGCAGAACCCGCATTAATTGTTGCTTTTGTGTATATACAAAATTGAGACGCCGCAGGGGTTGTTAACGCAGGGTAAGTTCTCATTTGAACTGGAAAGAAAACATCCGCAGTTATTTGCGTAGTTGAATTACATTCACCATAAGCGTATCTATTGTAAGAACCATTACAGTTAGCTGAATTTACATTTAAACAATACCTCTGACACAAAGCCAACTCAGTACCATAAGGACGATAATCAAAAGATGTTGCTTGGGTTCCTACTTCTAGTTGAACGCCTGTAATATAGAAGGTTGCATTGTTTGTGCTAACAACACTCACTGCCCCTGTTGAAGACGCATAGTTTGCTGATGCCCATGCACCCGCTGTGCCACTATAAGTTGTGCCAACACCTAATCCTAATGCAAAAATAATTCCAATACCATTAGTTGTAAGCCATGTTCCAGAAGTATCTCCAGGTATTGTTATTGACACATACGTCCATGTATTAGCGGAAGGGATAGAATAATTGAACGGGTATGATCTACCACCTCCGTTATTTCTTAAAGACCCTCCAAAAGTTCCTGTTAATGAACTGTATGCCCAAAAAGACAACGTCACTGTTTTAGCAGATGATGTTCCCCATCCTAAATCTGTAATATTCAACCCTTCAATATTTTGACCTAAAGTAAAAATATCTGTTGCGGCTAAAGTATATGCAGATGAAGATTGAGCACCTGCATAATTAGTAAATCCAGTAGGAGGAGAAACGCCATTTAAATTTGGCAACATTGTAAATTTACCTGCTTGATTGCCAAATCCGATAAATCTATCTATAAAGTATAGTACCCCATTTATATTAGCTGTCGCACTTGCAAAACCATATTGGTTTACATTCATCGCACCATTAATAATCCTATTACGCAATGATGTAATGTTTGGGCTTATTACCCCACCCGTTGAACTGGTTATGTTCTCAGCGTTGACTGTTCCGTATGTTGCCATGTTATGCTCCTACCTTTGCTTCTAGAGCTTTTAGTCTTGCTCTTAGGGATTTCAACTCTGCAATAATGTTAGCCATTATTTCTGGAGAATCATAAGCCATTGATTGGTATACAGGAACAGTTCTTGTACCCATTACAGCAGGAATTGTAATATTTCCTTGTTCATCTCTTACCGCAGGAGTTACTTCATATTGCTCTTCTCTTGTTGCATCTTTTGTGCCTTGAACTGATGACGGAGAAACCAATTGCACTTCGTCAGCTATAAACCCAACAAAAGGACTTCCGTCAGATTTAAAAGTTCCAACTTTAGGTTGCAAAGCATCTATAAAAGAACCTGATGTAGTAAGTTCTCCAATTATATTTTTTAACCTGTAATCGGATGGTTGATTTAATGTAGTAGTAGTTCCGTTCGTTGTTATACTTCCTGCGGAAGTAACTGAAGAACCATAAAAAAATGAAGCTAAATATATTGTTCCACTTGCTGCATTGTTCCATAATAATAATGGATTATTAGCAGCACTTCCTGTTGCTTTAAAAGTTACTGTATTTCCAGAACTTACTGCTGATAATGTAGATTCGTTTATTAAAGCTGATGTTGTTCCAATGAATAAATGACCACTATTATCTAGTGTCATGTTAGTGGCAAAAGTAATAGTGCTACCAGCAGTTTGAGTTGCATCGGTGCTTTGAGCAAAACTAACACTACCATTATTAAAATCTATTCTTGATGCTTTGTATCCGCTATTTTTATAAACCCAATTTGAAGAATTATTTAAATAAGCATTTTCAAAAATGTGAAAATCTGGAATATTGCTACCGCCTGAATATGCCATTACTCCAGTTCCGTTAGGAAACTCAAGTGCTTTATAAGATGTATTCCAAGCACTAGGAGTAACTCCTAATCCTAAGTTACCAGAGGTGTCAAGGGTCATCTGCACAGCAGAATTTGTAGAAAAAGTTAATGGGACAAAAGAACCAGTACTTCCATAAGTTGATGAAATATTTGTAGCTGTCGTTGATGTAGACAAAAGAAGTTGAATATCGTTTGCTACAGAATAAGTTGGAGCTACTGTACCAATAACCTGAAGAGTTCTGCTAGGACTACTTGTACCAATACCAACCCTTTGAGATGTATCTATTGTTACCGCAGTAGTACCACCATTGGTTTGCAACTGCAATATGCCCGATGTGTCACCAGTAATCTGTATTGGTGTTAGGGTTGTGGTTCCTGCATTAATAATTGATGCCATTTTTATTCCTTAGAGAATCAACCAACGCTGACCATTAGCTACAGTCACCGTGATACCGTTGTTTATAGTAACGGGTCCAACGGACAATCCGTTTGTTCCACTTGAAATAGTTGCGTTTGTGGTAACCGTGGTCGTGTTGGTCAATATAGATCCACCACCTAAACCACCTCCAATACCGCCCCACGCTGTGCCGTTATAGCCCTCAAACTGAGCCAGTGTTGTGTTGTACCTCAGCATTGCGGTTGCTGGGGTGCCTGGGCGTTGTGCCGTCGTACCAGTCGGTAACTGTGCAGATCCAGTACTGTTAAATAAGAAAGTCGTATTTGTGGATGAATAAGTTAAGTTATTACCTATTCCACTTGTTGCCATTGTTTGAACAGTACCGCTATTATCCTTGTAAAACAACTTACCATCATAATAATTAATAGCAAGTTCTGCGCCAGTAGATCCGCTTGTTAAATTGGATGCAGATGGTGTGTTGCCAGTAGAACCACTGGCGTATATTAATATCGGTGTATAACCTGTCTGTGCCATGTTAAATCCTTTGCCACATTATATATCTAAACATTAAAATCCTCCACCAGAAATACCACTTGTTATTGCGCTATTGGTGGCGTTGAAGGTCAAACCTGTACTTGTGTACTGAGGCTGGTTGCCAGTTGTAGCAGCAGCATAAATAATGTAGTTTGTAGCTCCGGAGCCAGCTGTTAAGGCCAAGTTGGTGGCGTTGGTGGCGTTGGTTGCAGCTCCGACTGACAAAGCGGACTGCGCTACGTAAGTTGGAGCAGACGCTCCAGCAGTTAGCACATAATTAGTGGTTCCCAAAGCCAGAGTGGTAGTTGTTCCAGCTCCAGACTGATAAACTATAGATCCAGCAGCGCCTCCAGTTACGTTGGTCGCCGTAGTTGCGGTGGTGGCCGATCCGACGGACAAAGAAGATTGGGATACATAAGCCGGGGCAGAGGCTCCAGCCGTTAGCACATAGCCAGAAGTGCCTAAAGAAAGCATTGTAGTAGTGGCAGCGGCTGTTTGATACACAATAGAGCCCGCAGCTCCACCGGCTACATTGGTCGCCGTAGTCGCCGTGCTAACAGCCCCACTTACTTGACTGCCAGGCAAACTAAGCGCGCTTAATGTCACTAACGTAGAATTAGAGGTTGCGGTCACATTGCCGGCGTTGGTTGCAGTCACGGCGTTGGTGGCGTTGGTCACAGCAGTTGTGCCAATAGCTGTCACAATTTGCGCGGGCGACGCCGTGGTTAAAGCCGTAGTTCCACTGCCGTATAACAAACCGGCTGTAAAAGTAGTGGCTCCAGTGCCCCCACTAGATACAGGAACCGTACCACTAAGGGCTGTTACCGGAATAGTTGTAGATGAAGTAACATTGCTTGCGCCATTGGCGTATAAGTACCCATTTAAGCTTGAAACTGCTAAATTAACTGTGGTTAAGTTTGTATACCCCGAAGTCGAGGCAATTACACCCGCAATGGCAGACGTGGTAGTCTGCACCGTTTGCCCGTTCTGAACTACAGGTACAAGCTCTAAACCAGTTAGGGCTGTAGGTGGTGTGGGTAGCTGTGATATTCTTATGTTTGCCATGTTTATGGTGTTCCTGTCGCAATGAGTATTCCTTCCACGGCTATACCAACCGCAGCCGTACTACTTGGAGTGTTAGCTTGCCATTGAATATCTGTCTTTGCCGCATAAGCACGAGGTGCTACCCTATAAGAAGTATAGCTATTTCCAAATGGAGCTTGTAGCAAAATAGTTATTAATCCAGAACTGTTTTGTGTAAATACACGGTATGTACAGTATGAGCTAGATAAGTTACCAACCTGATTTGTATAAGCATTTACCCTAGTTAGATAAAAAGTATATCCATTGGGAACGGTATATATCATGGCTTGGCTTTTACCATTTCCAGCCGCAATTTCGGCGTATTGAACGGTCTTCCCCGCATTTCCTAGATTAATAATACCTACAGCGTTAACCGTTCCTGCAACTTGTATCCCATTGATTCTTAAGTATGAATTTGCCGTAGTTACGCCTGTTGTGCCATTGGTTAAAGTCAAAGTTTCTGACAATAAGTTGTAGCTTGAATCAAGCCCGCTAATTAATACTGATACATTTGTGTCCGATCCAGATGAGCTCCAAAGTAACATTGTTGACGCTGAGCCTGGGTATGTATAAGTAGTAGTATTTTCCCAAATAGGAATAAAAGTTGTACCAACTGACGCTTGATAGCCATAAATATTAACTACAGATGCGCCAGTAACAAGCCCCCTAGCAACTTGCAAATAAGACGGCAAAGCAAGAGATGACTCAGTGTTAGTAATTGCACTATTAGGATAGGAGGTAATCATACGTATTGCACTCCGCCAATGTTAATGGTTACACCTGTAGTCGATGCTTGAGCTTGAATAGTCCAACCCGCCGATAAAGTTTGATTGCCTGTCCATTGCACGGTTTGATTTCCAGAAATAGCTGCTTGGTAAAACAAAGCGTTTCCTGTGCCTGGAGATTTAGTAACCTGCACAAGATAGATTGTAAAAGTAGCCGCCGTAGAGTTGGTGTTGCAAACAGTAATGTCTTGAACACTTGTTAATGTCAAATTAGGCGCGGTGTATAAAGTAGCAATAGACGTAGTTAGGGCTGCTTGCCCCAAGTTCATCTGCGTTGCTGTTTGATACTGCGCCATATTAAGGACTCAAGTTATCCAAGTTACCATCAATTTTATCCTGAGAAGTCTCAGGTGCTATGCCCCACTCACCAGCTCCAGGATTATTTGTGTTAACCTGATTCGGGTCGGTGGTTAACGCGCTATCCTGCTCCGCCACATCTGCATCAGGTCTAGGAAACCTAATTGAAATTTTTTCAGGCTGCCTTGCAGGCAATCTATACGGGTCTCTTTCATCATTGCAACCTTCATTGCAAACTCTTAACCCAGGTATGTTTCTATCTTCACTTATATCACTATAAGCACGTTTCATCTTACAACGATCACAAATCGCGATCGACAATACCGCGTTGCCCCTAGTATTTAGCCACTTACTCATCTTGTGTAAGGTGCAATATTAGGCGCAAAATAAATCGGTGACTTATCTCTTTCTTCCTGCTCCGCTTGAAGCCACGTTTCATTAGCCTCCGCTTTCACAATTGCGTATCTATTTGGGTCAACGCTTGGCAATTCAAGAGCCATTTGCTGCGCCAACATATTCTGAATGGCCAAATACCATCGCTGTGGAATTTCAAGCGAGCCTGATAAAGAACCTACATCCTGTACGTACCTGGCGCACCAAGCCACAATCTGAGGCGCGTAATTATTAGGTGCTGGCCACAAATACATAGAAGGCTGAGGTATAGTTCTATCAAACCAGTATTGTAAAGGCCTATAGCTTGCAAAATTCTTATTAGGCAAGTTAGTGTAATCATCACGGTTTAAACGAGCCAGAGGAATCTCAGTTGCGTTTGAGCCAAAAACTACCTGGTAAACACCCATGTTTACACCCGCAGTCTGCAAAATTCTCCAATATGGTGCCGTTGCAGATGGGTCTAAATCATAATAAATCCAAGTCCCTGATACCCAACTTGTTGCTCCTGGCGCGTAAATTGTGGTCCAAGTACTTCCATCTTGTGAGTATTGCAACAAAACGGTGACCGAGCCCGTAACGGCAGGCAAAATACCAATAGTTCCCATGTAAATAGGGGAACCTGTACCATTATTAATTCCAATTGAGCTGGTATTATTTGTACATTGACAAATATTGGTGTATTGCCCATCAAAGGCGTAGGAACTATTTCCTGTAGTGCTGTACCCGCCGGTTGTGTTTTGTGTAACCGTTCGATAATTGGCGTTCAATACATCATTCATACCTACAGGCAAGTAATTGATATACTGATCAGGCACTAAGCCATACACTACTTTTTGAATGCACCAGTACTGTATGCCTCTATTAACTAGGTTGGAAAGTAAAAAGTAAAGCGCTTGCTTTGAAGCCTGCACTTGTTCAACCGTCAGCTCCTCGGCTAACTTACCACAGCGACGAGCACCGCTATCAATTAGATTTTGAACAGTAATGACTGTTGTTCCAACTGTTCCACTAGTGCTCATGTATTACCACCCTTTTATATCATACTTTTTAGCTGCGCCGCCTGTCTTACAATGCCATCTATGTAATGAAGCTGCTTTTCTTGTTGGGCGCCCTTTATCATCTTTCATTGGGCCTGGCATACCGCTCATACGAGCACAAAAAGAATTATGTCTGGCGCCTTTTGCTTGAGGAGCCTTAAGGTGACTACCTGTTGCGCGATTAAACTTATCTCGACCTTTTTGAGTCAATCCTGCGCCTTGGCTTGTAGGCAACTTATCACCTTTACTCACTGTTAGCTTAGGGTCACCGCCACTTTTCATCTTTTTAGATTGTGAGTTTCTAAAATCCGCAGCAGTTGGCGCGCCTTTACTTCCGGGTTTACGCATGTGCTCACCAGAGCCATGCTTAATTCTTTCTTGCTTGGCGTGTATATTATCCCAAAGCCCACCACCATCTTTTTTCTTTGCAGCGCGCTTTACACTGTACGCAATTGCAACGGCTTGCTTTTGAGGCTTACCTGCGTGAATCTCAGCAGCCACATTTTTACCAAATGCAGCTTTAGATTTAGACTTGATAAGTGGCATGTTAACCCCTTTAAGCTTGTGATTCTTGCCAAGATAAACGTGCAAATGCGGTTCCATTGGAACCAACTTGACTAACTGTTACGTACAAAATATCAGGCCCATCAGGATATGTACCTGTCTGACTTGTTGGCACTGTATTAGATAATCCACCACCTAAAGCTGCGTTACCAAATGGAGCAACTGATGTTAAGTCCAAAGTTGTCTGCCCCGCAGTGTTTGTAAAGAACGCAGCGATTGACTCACCACCACTAATCGTAGTTGCAGTATTGGTGTTGGTTGCAACTTGAACAATAGACGTTGTATTAGTACCGTTTTGTGTTGGTGATGCAAATGCACTGAATCCACTTGTTCCACCAATCACACCGTTCAAAATGAACTGAACCAGGTAACTTGTGGTGGTCAACATAGCAATCTCACGCATCTGCAACTGCAAACGGTTGATAATTTCCTTAACACCCAATGTACCTACAGTTCCGTTATCCACAGAAGGAGCAACACGAATAGCCATGATAGGTACAGCAGTCGAACCAGATGTAGATACCGCTGAGGTCATACCATAGTTGTAAATAGCAGATACGTCTTGCGTAAATCCACCATCCATCACAACAGATGAACCCCAATGAGATAACTGAGCTGCTGAATCAGGAGAAGCATACTCAACCGCAACTGGTGCAGTTGCTGAGTAAGTAAACGCTGTTGCAGAAGCACCACCAGTTGTACCACGTGTTAATCCAGTCAAAGTGGTAGAAGTTAAACCTGTATATGTGAAGTATTCAATTACACCAGAAGTACCATTTCCAATAATACGACCAGTACCACCAGAAGGATTGAATCCAGAGGTGCTTAAAACTGTAAGCGTAGTATCTGTAGTTGCAACACTTGCTGTGATTGTTGTTAATGGCACTATAGTATTTTGCTCATAGTGAGAAGGTAAGTTGCCTGAACGCATATAGGCTTGATACTGTATGTTATTGTTTTGGAAACCATAAACATAAATGATCTGACCATTTGTTGCTCGGAATCCAAACCTAGCTACCCCTGCTCCATACCAAGAATAGTCCATGTAGAACATTTGGACTTTGGTAAGGTCTAAGTTATAGCCTGATGGGTTAGAAGCAGAGTTTGATCCATCACAAACATCCCACCACTGTGACTGAGGAACTCTTACCTCAACAACACGAGAAAGTAGTGCATTTGCAATAGTTGCTCCACGGTACTCAGGAGTTATATACAACTGTGTATCGCTAGTAATCGTTGTAACACGGTGCGTTTGACCACGAATCACAACATAGTCACCAACAACCAACTGAGTTGTAAATTGAGTGCTAGAACCAGTTACCAAAGAACTATTTTGTGTTGTCGCAACAGTTCCAGTAATTTGATTTACGCTGTTACGCAGTACAACATACAGTGTTTGACCATCAAACTGGAAGAAAATACCGTTTTGACTATCAAAGAAACCAATCTTATTGCTTGAGCCATACCAAGAATATGGGCTTACATGAGGAATAGAAGGTACTGTTGATGTTGCAGGTGTTGCACTTGGTACTGACAAAGCAGTATAAGTAAATGTTAATGGTGTTGGTACAGAAACAATCTTAAAAATACCGTTATATGCGGTTTGATCAAAACCTAACACTTGAACATATGTGTTAACTGTCAAGTTATGTGGAGTTTTACTTGTGACAGTTACTGTTGCACCTGATG
>Ga0208379_1000072_pt1 | contig 48469 bp, 78 predicted proteins | sample CryBogCBE02Aug07_FD_184559 | JGI IMG/M metagenome (GOLD analysis project Ga0208379, IMG submission 184559) | Freshwater microbial communities from Crystal Bog, Wisconsin, USA - CBE02Aug07 (SPAdes) | ecosystem: Environmental > Aquatic > Freshwater > Lake | place: Crystal Bog, Wisconsin, USA... | reverse complement strand
ACTCACAAGAAAACCCGCATCATTTCTATGGTGCAAACTATGCAGAGTGGAAAACCTCTGACAACCTTGTAGAAGTAATCGATTGGTTTCGCAAACCACGTCAAGGTGGTGCGGCTTACACTATCTGGCTAGTTCCTGGTCATAAGTCTTCTAAGTATGAAATTCGTTGGTATGCTCCTCAAGTAGAAGGCGCCATCGTCCTCGGTACTTTTGTTAAGAACAAGATCTGGATGTCAGACGAGGAGCTAACAGCATGAAGCAACTCGATTACTATCAGATAGGTCTGCTCAGTGTTCTGGTCGACAAAAAGATGGATAGTCTAGAACAAGCCATCGAAAACAAACGTACCAGTCCGTTTACAACCATGGCTCTAAGCGAATATGCAGAAATCGATGCCATTCTTAAAGATATGAAATCTCAGGCTAACTGATGAGCTCTAATGAGCGAAACCACAGCGATGTGGTCTTAGTCAACAACAGGAGAACACTATGTTCGAAGTAATAGCATGCAGTGATGCCAAGTTCCCACATGCGATCCTAGACCCGAATGGTGAAATCATGGCACTTTTTCATTACGAATCCGATGCCGAGAAATATGCGGATTGGATGAACAGAACGGGGCAAGTATGACCAACGAAGAACTTAAACAACTAGCTGACACGCTCAGCGATAAGATGGCAGACGAATTCCTCGATGACACAATCGAGCGTCTTCGTGATGTTGCCACTGAGTATTCCGTGCCCGAAGATCTCGATGATGTAGTAGAGATGGAAGGCATTGCTTTACAGATGTTCGTGAATAAAATCAAAGATCGCATCGATCGTTTTTATTAACAGTATCAAGATTTAAACTATTTTACATAGTGATATGAGATAGCTGTAATCTGTGGTATAATGTTTATGTAGTAACTTAATTCTTAACTTTTAATACGGAGTAAATCATGACAATAATGCATGTATTACCGCCTACTACCATTCGTGTAGAGGTTGCAGCAGGCAAATACGTCCTTGGCGATCCTTGTTATGTAGTTCCTGACTTGGATTGGCAAGATCTTCTTAAATCTTGTGAATATTTCGAACAACCTATTGGTGAAGTACATGGCCATCAAGTTCTTGGTTTTTCAACTCGTTGGGGCGATGGTACATATGCCGATAATCAACACAGACACTATCCTGTAGATGCAGGTTTAATTGGTTTAGTACCTATCGAATATGCAATAGGTGTTGATCCTGAATTATCACAAGTTGTTGAATTTAAAAACTCAACAACTTGCACACGCACTTCAGATGGCGTACTTACATTTGGTAACATAGTTATTAACACGGATTCCTCATATGAAGAATGACACTACTAAGCTAGTATACGTTTTAATGGAAGAGGTAGACCCGATTGCGGTCTACTATCGTAAACTCGATGCCCAGAATGATGCAATTAAGTATCAACTTCATAACTGGACCATTATAGCCAGGGAGTTAGTATGAACTTCGAACACGATTTTTCAGGAGATGATGACCTCAAGCAGGCATACTCCTATGATCGCCCGTCTTGGATGGTCATGAATGCGCTTATGAACGGTTTTATGGCAAACGGATTAACCGAAGAACAAGCTCGTGTATTATTTAGTTCTAAGGCAATCAGGCATGCCCTCGACCAATCATTTGGAGAAGCCCTAGAAGCAATGGCATACCATTTCGGTATTACCATTTCAAATCAATATAAACACGAGCCTTGGCTCAATGAGGAGTTAGTATGACCGATAAGCCCTTTTTAACGCATAATGATGACGATTCCATCACAGCCAACGGCACATCATTGCAAGCCTACTTACATAATTTGCCATATACCACATTGGTTGATATGTTTGGCGAACCTTCTGATCATTTTGATGACTTCAAATGTGATGCCGAGTGGTACATAGAATTTCCCGATGGCGAAGTTGCTACCATTTATAACTGGAAAGACGGTAAGAACTATTGTGGTCCTTCAGGTAAAAACAAAGAAGAGATTCGCACATGGCACATTGGTGGAAAATCTCGTGATGTAGTACTAAGAATTCACCAATTGCTTAGCAAAACACCGATAAGTTACTGCTAAGCTGCTAATTGGTGTTATGATAGTTACCCGGCACAAAAAAGTGCCGGGTGAATAGTGCATAGTATTAAGTAAAGATTATGAACAAAAAAATCCCCAATGCAGAAACATCGGGGATTAAGAGGATAGACCAATGAAGTCATCTAACAATTTGAAGGAGCATTGACTTGGGTTTCAATGAACAAACAATTAGACCCGAACAATTATATCAGGACTTCCTAGAATCACGTAATTTTGATCAAGATGATATTAATGCCCTCGGTCTACAATATTTAAGCGAACAAGATACACAAACACTTCTCGGTTTTCCTGAGTTTTCGGCATCAGTAAAGATTCCGTATTTTGATATGGATGGAAACGAAACAGATTTTGTTCGCGTTCGCATTCTGAATCCGCGCGGAAAAAGAAAGTATAGCCAACGGCAGCATTCAGGCTCTCACATTTATTTTTCTAAAAACTCAATGTGGGCATCAGCCCGAACGAATTTAGGATTGCCACTTATTATTACAGAAGGTGAGTTTAAAGCTCACGCAATCACCAAGGCAATTCAAAAAGAAGGATTGCCGCATATCTGTTTAGCCCTTGCAGGTGTATCATCTTGGACCGACAAATCCAAGCTGCCAATTCACAAAGACCTAATGGCGATCCTATACAGTAAAGGTTTAGCCTCACGAGATGTGTATATTCTCTTTGATTATGACGGGAAATATGAAGACGGTGAGCCCAATGATCAGGTTGCATTGGAAGAGACTAAATTAGCAATTACACTTGCAGGTCTTGGAGCCAAAGTACATTTATGCCGCATTGGTAAGTTTAAGTCCATTAAAGGCCAGAAATATGCAATTGATGATCACCTAGAAATTGGTGGCACATTATCAGAGGTTTTAAATGATTGTATAGATCCAACCATGGTGAAGAATAGTGAGGAATACTATTTGTACACCGCTAGAACACAATGGGGAATATTTAACGGACAATGGGTACGCTTATCTGATGGCATGCAAATGAGCAGTCAAAGAATACGCACGGAACTTGCTAATCAGTCGTGGCTTCGTCCTGGGCCAAACGGTCGAATGACTATCGTAAAATTAGCAGATGCTTATCCCGCTTGGAGCAAGCGCCTGAATCTGAAAGGATTAGGCATGTTTCCACAACACCAAGGGTTTAACATTACGCCCGACGGCTACTATAATTTCACGAAAAACTGGAAATATGAGCCACTTGCAGGACCATGCGATCCATGGCTACATTGGTGCAAATACTTTTTTAAAGATGCTCCAGAGTTTGAAGAGTTTTTCCATAATTGGGTTGCACAGTTTTTACAAAAACCCTGGGAAAGAAACAATACAACCATTCAGTTTATTAGTCCGAGACAAGGCATTGGTAAAAGCTTTACTGTAGGTTGGATAGCAGAAATGATGGGAGAACTATCACTGTCATTAGGCCCTGATCGGTTATTTGAGAGGTTCAACTCATTCTTATTAAATCGCATATTGATTATTGTAGATGAGCCAAGCACTGACAATGCAAGGCATGCAGATACAGTGAAAAACTACGTAACCAATGACTCGATTCCTATCGAGATTAAAAACCAAGATGTGTTCTCAATTACAAATTACATTAACTATGCATTTACAACCAATCATGCAAAAGTGACTACAGTAAATGAAGGTGCAAGGCGGGAAGCCATTTATATTCCTCATTCATTAGACCCTATTGCATGTCATGCAATGATTCATGATGTTAAAACATGGTGTAAAGAAGAGCAAGGCTTTGAGCACATGATGCATTTTTACACAACAAGAGATCTTTCTACATTTGATTCACGAGCACCAGCGCCAATGACCGATCATAAGCAAGAAGTAATACAAGCCAGTAAGTCGGCATGGGCACAGTTTGCACAGGATGTTTGGGAATGGGTTGATTTAGAACTTGATGGTGTGGCAGCACTTAGTAAGAGTATGATGACCACATTGATTCGCTATTTTGACTATGAGTCAGCAAGACTCACAAGTCACAATATTAATAATTCATTTAATGAGCTTTGTTTTGTACAGCAGAATAAAGTGATTAAGAATCATGATGGACAACCAGTAAGATGTCTACTGTTAGGTAGAACCGCAAGAGACTTAAATGTGAACTATAAAGACGTATTAGACAAAACCAACCTTGCAATCGAGAAATTAATTCAGAGAACAAATTTTTAATTTATTTCATATGATGATATTCAAAAGTACAATTATGTGGTATAATGTACTTGTAGTTAGTAATACAGGTTGTAAGTTTAATTCGTAATTCTTAACTTTAATAAGGAGCTTTATATGGCACATATGATAGCCAAAACAATCGACGGCAAGGATGCTATTGCCTATGTCGGTGAAACACCATGGCATGGTCTTGGTCAACAATTAACCGCTGATGCACCTATCGATACTTGGGCAAAAGAAAGTGGTCTTGATTTTCAATTGTTAACCACACCTATTTTATTTCAACCTACTGCAGATAGAATTAACCATGTTTATAACGGTAAGACAGTAATCTATCGTAAAGACACAGCAGAAGCCCTAGGTATTGTGTCCAACCGTTACAAAATTGTACAACCTATTGAGGTCCTACATTTCTTTAAAGAAATTATTGGACCTGTTGCACAACTTGAAACAGCTGGTGTATTACGTAATGGTGCGCATTATTGGGCACTCGCTAAAATGGAAGGTGAATTTAACCTTGCAGGCGATAAAGTAATGCAGTATTTGTTATTAGCTTCATCAGCCGATGGTTCATTGGCAACACAAGCAAGATTGACTACGGTCCGTGTGGTATGCAACAATACAATGCAAATTGCACAAAATCAAGGTCAAGCAGTTAAAGTTAGACATAATTCCATCTTTGATCCTTCTGATGTGCTTAAGAAATTAGGTGAAATTAATGCTGGCTTTAAGGCATTTCAAACAACTGCCGAAACATTAGCACGGATTAAGTTGGACTCCGCAAAAGCCAAACAAATCTTTGTCAATGTATTAGGTGGTACCGAGGACAAACCAAGCCGCCAAGCATTACGTGCCTTGGATTTGTTTGAAGGTCGTGGTATTGGCAGTGATCTGGAATCAGCAAATGGTACTGCATGGGGTGCATTAAATGCGGTTACACAATTAGTTGATTGGGAAAATGCTAGAACCGATGATGCACGTATCCGTAGTGCATGGTTTGGTTATGGCGCGACACTTAAGCAAAAGGCATTGGATAACTTATTGCTAGCTGCTTAATATGGTGGGGCATAGCTAAACACTATGCCCCTTTTTGTTTATATGAAAGGAAACAGAATGTTTTTAGATAAATACAACATTCCACAATGGTTAGAAGTTATAGCTTTGGCTGTAACAGGAATTGTACTAGGTTGCATGTTTGCTTATGGGATACTTGACCTATGAGAACACCTTTAGCATGGCATCAGAAACGTCAACAGGCAGAAATGTCACACGTTGCAGAAATCGTTCTTGATTTAATTCGAGAACAAGGGCCGATTAAGATCACAGACTTAGCTACAGCAGCTGAAAAAGAACGAATCGGTTCTAGAGCTCACATTTACATGAACCTAACTTGGCTTCGAAACAATGATTATGTGAAGGTTGAAAACCCGAATAATAATCTACGAATTAAAGAGTTGTCGGTCTCTGATAAAGGTACGCAATATTTAGAGTCGGACAATGGTTGATTTTTCAACTATAGAATACACGTATTGGGAGCCCGGAATGAAGAAAGAAAAAGTCTTTATTGATTGGTCTACAATCGAATTTTTAGTTGATCAACTAACCACGCAAATTCGTAAAAGCGGTAAGCAATATGATGCAGTTGTTGGTGTCCTTAGAGGTGGATTGGTGCCTGCAGTAATGCTTAGTCATCGGTTAAAGTTGCCTATGTATGTAGTTTGGCCTGATTCACAATTAGGCGACGGTTTACCTAATTTATTATTTGTTGATGAAATTTATGATACAGGTAAAACCATAAACCGTTTGCAAGCATGTCACCCATCTGCGGATTTTGCAGTGTTATATCATAATAGTGACTTACCGCCTTTAAAGTTTTACGGCACAAAACAATTATTAAATAAATGGTTGGTCTTTCCTTGGGAGATAGAATGACTTCATTCACTACAGAAGATCGTGAAAATGCAGCAAAAACACGTTATTGCTCATCATGTATTTCTTATCAACCTGCAGAAACAGGACAAGTTATACAAACAGCAAACAAGCATATTAAACGTTGGCAATGTGCTAATTGCACAAATAAAGTTAGCGCACAGCAATTAAAAACAAAGAAAGACAGATAATGAGTATTATTCTGTACAATAAGCAAAAATGGGAAATTGCTTATGAGGATTGGGAAAGGCTACTTAAAACTGCAAAAGCCGAAGAACTTTTGTTAGACCCGAAAGCAATATGGGACGAGGCATGGAGACATGCATTCATGATCTCACTTAGTATTGTACATAAGCATGATGTGGCCAATAACACAAAGCCAATACAGGATGACCTATTAAAGGAGCTGAAATGACTGCAAATGAACTAGCTGATGTATTGGAAAACGATGACAGGCTTTGGTTTGTTAATGAAGATTTAATGGTTAAAACCTGTGCCATGCTACGCCAGCAACATTCTGAACTAAAAGAATTAAAGTTGGCTAGATTGGCTGATTTAGATGTTATCTTAAAACAGCGAGCTGAAATAGAGTTATTGTTTAAAGAAATACCTGAATTTGAAAAAGTCTTTAGCAATGAACCAGTAGCGTATGGAAAGTATTTAGAAGAACATGATTATTGGGTAACGGCAAGCGGTATTATTCCAAACCCAAAAGAAGGTTATGTTCCACTCTACACCCATCCAGCAAAGACACTAACAGATGAGGAAATAGAGGAAGTGTTTAGAACTGTGGAGCAAGACTTTGCTTTAACAGAATCTAAAAAATCCGATGGTGGTTGGAGAAACTTTCCTGTTGAATTGGGCAGAGCAATACTAAGAAAGGCACAAGAGAAATGAAGTCAGATAAAAAGAACATAAGCAAGGAATCTTTAGAGAACCTCCTAATTACTTTGATGCAATGCAAAGATGAAGATGGATTACTCTTAAATATCAATCCAGCAAATGCGTTTCAAGATTGGTTAATTGAAATGTATCCCGAGTCTATGCGCAAGCATTGGTTTAATATGCACAGCTATGTAAAGGCACAAGAGAAATGAATCAAGACATATTTGGCAAAGTCCGAGAGTTTAGAACAAAATTAAAACTCCCAGTTTCTAATAAAGCTCAGCTTTTAGATCCTGTTGATATTAGCTTTTATGCCCGCTTTTTAATGGAAGAACTTAGTGAATTGATGAAAGCGCATGAAAAAAATAACTTGGTTGATGCTGCTGATGCTATTGCTGATTTGGCCTATGTCACAATGGGTTGTGCTCATCATATGGGGATTAACCTACCTAAAATTCTAAATATTGTGCATGAAGCCAATATGAAGAAAGAACCCGGAACTACAAGCCGCGGTTATATACAAGATGCAGTTAAGCCTGAAGGATGGACAGGCCCTGAAGACATGATTGCATTAGAGCTGTTAAACCAGTGTAGATAGGAGAAAACAATGAATAATGCATATATTTGGACAGCTGCAGGTACTGACATTACAATCCGTTGGCGTGCAAAGTATGGTTGGGTTCCACCATCAGAGCTGCAAGAATACAAAGACAAATGGAAGTTTTTCCAAAACTTACCTTTGCGTAATTTAGATGATGCAGCCAAAGAACAATACGAACAAGTGCTTCGTAAAGCAAAAGTCATGCGCATCAAATGATATTTAGAAAATTAAAACTTCGTCGATCTAGAACCCGCATGTCAGCCATGCGGCGACAACATAGAAATTTTACGCGATTTTTTAATCAATATCATGCATTTAAGACTCGTCTTCGTTATGGCAGGCGTAAACCTGTACATTGGTGGAAAAAATAATGTTTACTATTTATCAAAGTATGGTATAATGTAAACACTTAATTCAAAACTCTAAATACAAGGATACCAAATGAATATTTTCTTTTTGCATTCTAATGCTAAAATGGCTGCTATATTCCACTGTGATAAACATGTGGTTAAGATGATTATAGAGTCAGCACAGCTTTTAGCCACTGCTCATCACGAACACGGCCATCCAGTTTCCTACAAACCAACACATAAGAATCATCCATCGGCCGTATGGACTAGAGAATCTAGACTTCATTACAACTATGTCTATGACCTAGCTATTGCATTGTGTAAAGAGTATACAAAGCGCTATGGTAAGACACATGCAACAGAACACATACTTAAAAAAGAGTTATCAGTTGCTCCTCCTTCTCTTACATTTAGTGGTTGGAAAAATCCACCACAATGCATGCCAGATGAATGCAAAACAGATGATACGGTCCAAGCATACCGCCAATATTATCGCTATAAGAAAAATATTATGGTTATGAAATGGAATAAAGATAAAGCTTATGCGCCTGATTGGATGAGGCACCATGCTTAATAAAAATAAATGGGATTTAAGGTATTTGGAAATGGCTAAATTGGTATCTACATGGTCCAAAGACCCATCAACCAAATGTGGTGCGGTTATTGTGGATCCAAATAACCATATTGTTAGTGTTGGCTTTAATGGTTTTCCTGTATATGTTGATGATAAGCCTGAACGCTTACATGACCGTGAACTAAAGTATGCAATGACAATTCATGCCGAGAGAAATGCAATTATCTTTGCTCATCAAAACTTATATGGTTGCACAATGTACACATACCCGATGCAAGCTTGTAGTGAATGTGCTGCAATGATGATACAATCAGGAATAACTAGACATGTAAGCTTTAATAAAAGGCCTGAAAGGTGGAATAAATCATTTCAAATAGCAAGCGACATGTTTAAAGAAGCATTTGTAGAAATAAAACTTTATGAGGAAAACCAATGAATTTATCAGAGCTAATTAACCAATTAGTAGAAGTAAAGCAACAAAGAGCTGATCTTGCACTACAAGATAGTGATTTATCTAAACAAGCGGCACAATTAGAAGCAGATATTATGCATGCCATGTCAGAGGCAGGCACAACCAAGGCGGCATCCGAAGCTGGTCATTCAGTTACTATGTCTAAAAAGACTGTACCCGTTATTACGGATTGGGAATCTTTTTATGAATATGTTTCCCAAACCAAAAGCTTTGATTTGCTCCATAAACGTTTAAGCTCTACAGCGTTTAAGGATCGAATCGAACAAGGTGAACAAATCCCCGGTTCATCGGCTACTGAATTATGGGGAATTAACTTAACTAAGTCACGTAAATAAGGAACTAAAATGGCTAAAAACGAAATTGTAACTTTTGAATCCGAACTTGCTAAATTAGCAGAGCAAAGTATTGCAGCAGAAAAAAGCTCTGCAGGTGTTTCATTCATTACAACCAGCGGTGGTACATTAAAGTATCGTGATAACCCTATTGCAAAGAATGAATTGGAAGTCGTTGTATTGGCATCCCCAATCGAGCGTTTGTACTATACATCACGTTATGATCCAACCAATAATGCACCTCCTACATGTTTTGCTCTAGGCTCTACATTAACAGGACTAAAACCAAGTCATTTATCGGATACTCCACAATCAGAATTATGTGAAACATGCCCTAAAAATCAATGGGGTAGTGCTTCAAATGGTGGTAAAGGAAAGGCTTGTAGTGAAAAGCGTCGTTTATTCCTAATGACAGCTGATTCTATTGCAACACCAGAAGCAGTAAATATGGGTGAAGTGGCAGCTCTTCGTATTCCAGTAACTAGCGTTAAAGGCTTTGCAACATATGTTCAAACGGTGGCATCAACGGTTAAACGACCATTGGCAGGAGTTGTTACTAAGATTGCATTGGTACCTGATCCTAAAACACAATTTAAGATTCAGTTCACCTTTGTTAAAGCCATTGAGTCTATTGACATTGTTAAAGCTTTATTGGCAAGAGGTGAGAAAGAAGTAGCCAATGCTATCAATTCACCAGATGTAGAAGGTGAACCAGAAGCGCCTGCATTAACATCATCAAAGTATTAAGATGACAGATCCAATCTTTTTGGATTTTGAGACAGAAGCCATCGGGCCAAGACCGGAACAGTATCCGCCTAAACCCGTTGGCTTGGCTGTTTTAGATCGTACAAACCAGTTTAAATCTGGATATTACGCATTTTGCCATGATAGTAACAATAATTGCACTTATGAAGATGCAAGAAGACTACTAATTCGTATATGGGAATCAGGTAGATCTATTTGTTTTCATAATGCAATGTTTGATATGTCAGTCATTACTGAGAAATTTAACCTACCTTTTATTTCTGCAGAAAGAGTACATGATACCTTGGTATTAGCTTTCTTGTACAATCCATATGTCAGAAGTTTATCATTAAAAGAACTATGTGTTGAATGGCTTAATATACAGCCTGAAGAGCGTGATCAGCTCTTTGAATGGCTAGTCAATCACATACCTGCAGTTGCCAAAAAGCCTAAGACCGCTGGAGCTTACATTGCCCGTGGTCCGGCGGACCTTGTAGGAATGTATGCAGAGGCCGACGTTGCATTAACAGCCAAGCTATGGGACTTTACCTTAACTGTTAGACAGCATATGCCACGGGCCTATCTCAGGGAAATTGAGCTAATGCCTGTTTTATTGGAAAACTCTAAGTTAGGTATCCGAGTGGATAGAGACGGTCTGAATCAGTCATTGGAGAAAGCCAAGGCAGATATTTTTCAATGTGAGGTCTGGTTGAATAAATACTTTAATGCAGACGATATTAACTATAATTCTGGTGCTCAGCTGGTTCAAATCATTCAAAATAAAGGTTGTTATGACAAGAACAAAAAATGGCCAACGAGTGATAAAGGTACGCCTTTGTCAGATAAAGATACACTTGCAAATCTGATTACAGATCCTGAGCTATCATCCGTTCTACGGCATCGAGATGTGTTGGTCAAATTGACAGGCACATACATCGAGCCATGGTTAGAGCAGTCTGCTTCTACAGGTCGGATTTATACAGAGTGGAATACGGTGAGAGGTGAAGCAGGAGGTACTAGAACAGGCCGGTTATCATCAAAGCCGACTCTACAGACAATGCCTACACGAGGCCCAAAGACTCCTCTACCCTCCGAGATTCGTGATCTTATTATACCTAAGGTTCGTGAGTACATTCTGCCCGATGAAGGCCATTCCATGATTGCCTGTGACTACAATGCGCAGGAGCTTAGATTGTTTGCCTACTTTGAGGATGGAAAACTAAAGCAGCAATACCTTAAAGACCCTAAAGCTGATCTACATACATTCAGTAAAAACTTAATGAGTGAAAAAGTGGGTAGAGACATTCCTCGTGATTATGTAAAGACTCTATCATTCGGTATTTTGTATGGTGCAGGCCCTAAAAAGCTATCTGAGATGCTAAGAATTCCGTATGAAGAAGCTAAAGAACTCGTGGATCTTTACAAAACAGAGGTTGCTACAGGTCTGCCTAAAATTAATGAAGATCTTATAGCTAGATACAGAGCAAAGATACCATTTAAGACAGTTGGCGGACGTCTAATAAAAGGCGAACCGCCAAAGATAATCCATGGTAAATTAATGGAATTCGGATTTAAATCTCTTAATACATTAATTCAAGGATCTGGTGCTGATATGGCAAAGAAAGCTATGATTGATTATGCCAAAGTAGCTACGCATTCACGGCTTTTACTATCTTTGCATGATGAAATTGTTATTACTTGTCAAAAAGGGTATGAAGAGCAAGAGTCTAAAAAACTAGAATTAAGTATGGTCAATGCATTTCCAATGGATGTCCCTTTTATTGCCGAGGCTGTAATAGGCAACAACTTTGCAGAAACTAAATAAGGAGCAATATGTCTATTAAAACAGAACAAGAAGTACAAGAAATGATGGAAGGTAAAGATGCGCCATTAACCGATATGATTTATGGCATTCCACAACAGCCTACTCATCGTGATACAGATATATTGCCTGAACCAAATGGTTTATTAAGAGGTGAAAGTAATCCATTACAGTTATTTATTAACATGTATCAACCCGGCGAATTTGTTACTAAAGAACAGTTTAGAAAGCACTTACTTCAGATTTTAAATAATTGGCATAAGTCAATGACTGAAAAAGAAGAATGGGCTGGAAATCGTCAGCTAGGAATATCTTTAAAACAAACATCTCCTCATGCGCAATGGGGCGATAAGTTTAAAGGATCTATGTTTTATGTAAAAGCTGAGACACATTTTGAAAAATGGTTATTTGATGACACTATGACCACAGAAAAGAAATCAGTAGGCGCATTAAACCAAAAGCAACTGCATAAAGCCTTAGATGACTTTATTGCTACATTCAAGGAAGCAAAGTGAAACGAATCGACGAACTTGCACTTTTAGAAGATCAATTCTCTAAAGAACAAAAAAGAGCAACATTAATTATGCTTATTCTTCAAGCAATTGAAAATGTCGAAAAGCTTATTGAGGGCAATCCTGAATTTATAGAGTCCCCAATGGCATACAATTTAGTTGGTGGAATTATTGATCAACTTAAAGCATCAGTTCCAACTATTTATAAACCTGCAGAGTATTCTCTTGAACAACAAATGAAATGTGGTGAAGGGCAACCTGCACAACCATTATTCGGAGGTAGATATGGAGACTAGTCTTAAAGAAGTTGAACTTGTCTTTAAAGTCAAAATTGCAACATATAAAGTTAAAGAACTTGTAGAGCATCAAACTGAATTTTTGAATTCTTTTCAAGATGTAATTAACAGAATTTTGTATACAAATGGTATTTCATCAGATTCTGTTTTAACACTAAGCGGAGAAGAATAATGGCTGAGCAATCGGATTTTCAAAAGCAGTTCTTTGCCAAAGGAACAGGCGGTACTTTATTTACTCAAAAAGAGTTTGATGATGCCTTGGTTATGGCTAAAGCTGAAATTATGTCTATGGCAATTGAAGCATCTAAAATGGCAGTTGCAATGGAACGTGAAGCATGTGCTAAATTAGTTGATGAAGAAGCACTTGATCATACAGACCCGCCATATGCAGAGCATTTTACAGAACTAGCAGCTCGTATTCGTAACCGCATACCTAGTCAGGTGAAACAATGAACAATGAATGGGAAGAATGGGTTAAATCTCGAAAAGCATTCTTAGGTCAACATCATCCTTTATGTAATTTCTTTTTAGATGATCCTGCAGATACATGTACTATGTGTAAAGACTTGCATAAAGAATTCCCTAAAGAAAAAGGACCGATTGAAGAGCAAATTAAAGCACATTTTCCTGATGTAAAAAGGATTGACAATGAAACTTAGACCAGAAGCAATTCGTCATCGTATGGATATGAGTGGGTTAATTACTCAATACGCAACTACTATTCAATTAATGACAGGTGAAATTAGTCAAAAGTTTGAAGATCGTAATTATGAATCCGTGCCATTAGCTGCTTTTGTACATGTATTTAGTGATCGTGATTTAGAGAATTTTGTAGACTTCATTGTCCAATTTACGTATGATGAAACGTTTAAAATGATAAAAAGAAACATGGAAAATGTAGAATGATCCATTCATACTCCGCAGTTAAAATGCATGAGCAATGTGCTCGTAAATATAAATTTGTCCGTATTGATAAGCTTCAGGATAAATCAGGTGAAGCTGCCAATCGAGGCAAGATGATTCATGAAGAGATTGAGACCATTCTTAAAGGCGGTCTTCCAATGCTTTCAGAAGATATTGCTTATTTAGATGACAAACTTGCCAACTGGTTAAAGCTTAAAGCTGCATCTGAAATGACTATTGCCGTTGATAAATTATGGAATCCTGTTTTATACAATGATCCTACAGCTATGTTTCGTGGTGTGATTGACTTATACATAGAAAATGGCCCTGAAGCTACTATCATTGACTTTAAAACAGGTAAGCATCGTGATTATTCGGATCAGGTATCAGTATACGCAGCATTGATCATGTCATGTAAACCTAATATTGAATATGTTAAAACTGCTATCGAGTTTCTTGATCTTGCTAAAACAGATGAATACAAATTAATCACAAGAGCAGACTTGCCGACTTTACAAGTTCAGTTAAAACATCGGCTTGAAAATGTGGAAAAGGATAAGATTTTTGCGCCTAATCCATCATTCTTGTGTAATTACTGCAATTTTAGCAAGAAAAGTGGCGGCCCATGTAAATGGTAACTAAAGTACTTGAACGAGATCTGGAAAGACATTTTTCAGCAGAATGCAAACGCTTAAAGATTACATCAATTAAGCTGCATTTAAAGTTCAGTACAGGATACCCTGACCGTCTTGTTGTTTTGCCGTTTAATAAAGTGCTATGGATTGAGCTAAAAACACTAACAGGAAAGTTATCCGCTAGACAAGAACATATACATATGTTATTACGATTACATCATCATTGCGTACTCGTATTAAGAACAAAAGAGGAAATTACCAATGCTTTGGAAGCCACACGAGTACCAAACAAAAGCAATTAAGTTTCTCCTAGAAAATGGTTCAGGCCAATTATGGCTAAGCCCAGGGCTAGGAAAAACCGCAATTACGCTTGAAACAATCAAGTTATTAATTGAAGCCAATGCAGTAAAGAAAGTCTTAGTTATAGCGCCTTTACGACCTTGCTATGCAGTTTGGCCTGATGAAATACAAAAATGGGATAACTTTAAAGACATTACTTGCAGTGTGCTTCATGGCCCTCAGAAAGACAAGAAAATCCATGATAAGGCAACCATTCATGTGGTTAACTTTGATGGTCTGGCATGGTTATCCAATACCTTTAGAAGGTTAGGAGTTAAACTACCTTATGACATGCTTATTGTGGACGAAATAAGCTATTTAAAAAATACTCGTACACAAAGATTTAAGTCTTTAAGCCCTTTATTAGATCACTTTCCTAGACGAATTGGATTAACAGGATCTCCAGCATCTAATGGATTAATGGATATATTTGGGCCACAGCTTGTAATTGACCGTGGAGCCACGTTTGGTAAATATGTAACACACTTTAGAGCAAACTACTTCTATCCTAGTGGGTATGGCGGTTATACATGGGCTTTACAAACAGGTGCCGAAGAACGAATTTATGAAGCATTGGCTGATAAAGTATTAAGAATGTCGGCTGAAGACTATCTAGAACTACCTGAGCTAATCACCAATAAAGTATATGTGGATCTTCCGCCTGAAGCATTTAAGAAGTATAAAGAGCTTGAAGACAAGCTATTACTTGATATAGAAAGTGGCCAAGTTACTGCATCTACAGCAGCAGTTGCTATTGGTAAATGCCAGCAAATTTCTAATGGGGCAGTCTATTTAGACGGATCAGAGCGCGAAGTACAGCATATACACGATGCTAAACTGGAAGCGGTGATTGATATAGTAGAAGAACTATCAGGGCAACCATGTCTGATTGGCTACCATTTTAAGCATGATTTAGATAGACTTAAGAAAGCATTCCCATCTGCACCAGTGATTGGATCAGGAGTTTCAGGCGATAAGCTAACTAAGATTATTAATGTATGGAATGAAGGTAAAACTCCTGTGCTTCTTGCTCATCCACAATCTGCAGGACATGGCTTAAACTTACAAGGAGCTGGTCATGCTGTGATCTGGTTTAGTAATACTTGGTCCTTAGAAATCTATGAGCAGTTTGTAAGACGACTCTACCGTCAAGGACAAAGAAATAACATTATCATTCACCAGATTATTGGTAGAAAAACTATTGATGAAGCTATTATTAAAGCAATTGAAGGTAAAGATAAGACGCAACAAAGTCTTATGAATGCAGTTAAAGCATATGCAAAAGAAAAATAAGTGTTTACTTATAAGTAAACACATGGTACAATGACTTGTCGTTAACTAAAAAGGATAAACCATGAATCAAGCAGATAAAGATGCACAAAAATGGATGGAAGCCAATGCAAAATGGCAAGAACGAGAACTGTACAAAGCTAAAGAAACAGGAAATCCATATTACATTAACCAACATGGCGATGTAGTCATCGAAAAGGATAAAAAAGATGATAGATAATCTTTATGTTTATATAGCCTCTCCGTTCTTTAATGAAGTTCAAACTAGACGCTTAGAGAATGTAAAAGAAGTTCTTGAAGATAAACAAATACCATATTTTAGCCCTAAAGATGAAAGTCTTTTTGTGCCGGGTGTAACTACACCAGAAGAAGTATTTGACTCCAATATGAAAGCATTAGAGAAAACAACCTTGCTAGTCTGTATTACTGATGACAAGGATACAGGTACAATCTTTGAGGCAGGCTATTGTAGTGCCAAAAACATTCCTATTATCTATCTTTGGACAACGGCACAAAAAGGTCAGAAGTTTAATATCATGTTAGCTGCATCTGGCTCTGTTTGCACATCATACACACAACTTCATGATGCATTAGAAGATGTATTGGAAACTCAGCGCTTTACTCGTAAGGATTGGTCTAAAGAGGCTATTGACTATGAATGAAAAAGACCTAGACTTCTTTATGAGAAGTTATTCATTAGAGCATACAAAACGTTACTCTATGAAACCTGTAGTTCATCCAGAATCCGTAGCTACTCATAGTTTCTTTGTAGCTCTTGGTGTTTTAATGATGTCTAAAGAATATGAATTTGATGTTGATATAGCATTAAAGATTGCTTTATGCCATGATTTAGCAGAGATGGAAATATCAGATGTTAACCATCTCGTCAAAAAGAATTACCCACATGTTGCCGATGCACTTAAAGATGCAGAAGCACAGATAGTAGAAAACTTTCCAGAACAGGTACGTGAATTCTGTGATATGTACCATAATGATACACCAGAAGCATTGGTGGTTCATTACTGTGATGCACTCCAATGTCTACAATATGCCGATAATGAAATCAAAATGGGCAATACTGGTTATATGGTAGATGTATACACCAATAGTGCAAAGCGCATGGCTGTGCTAGCTCATAAACTGGAGGCATACAAAGTATGAACAATGAACCAGTAGCGTGGCTTGCAAGAAATCAGTTAGTTAAAAAATACATACCAATTAGTTTGGAAGAAAAAGAAAAGTTTTTACCTCATGTATTACAACTTTATGATGATTGGATTCCACTTTACACCCATCCAACAAAGACACTAACAGATAATGAAATAATTGAAATTTGGAGTGGCATGGAAACAGACACAGGTGAACAAAACATTGCTTTTGCTAGAGCAATACTAAGAAAGGCACAAGAGAAATGACAACCACTGATCAAGTCATTAAAGAACGTGGTGAAGTTTATGGCGACTTTTTTGAAGGAATTACATTGGAAGCTCAAATCATTCAGCTATTAAAAGACCGTTATAAGCATCATTATGGCCTTGAAATGGGATTGGTTTATCAAATGTATTTTTCTAAGATAGCCATGAAATTATCTAGATTAGCTGTTACACCAGACCATGTGGATAGTTGGCGAGATATTGCCGGTTATGCACGCCTTGTTGAATTACACTTACTAAAGAGAGTAGAAAATGCCAAAAATCCATAAATCAGAAATAAAAAATCTTCAGCCAATGCATACAACACTGAAGTTTGGTAAAAAGACAGAACCAATCCAGTTCATGAATCAATTAGAATGTATTGATGTTAAACTAGTTCATGCACCTACAGTTGCAGAGTTTAGAAAAACTATATCCATCTTTTTATTAAATACATGGAATGACAAGATCCAATGGGACTTTCCAGAGGATCAAATTGACCAAACCATTGATGAGCTATTCCGTTATGAACTGCTACCTACTGCCATGGAGACGATCAACATTACTTGGTCGGTTAATGGTATGGATATGATTGATACAACTCATTTAATACGCCATCGTCTGTTTAGTTTTGCGGCCCAAGTTCATGGTGACAGGGATATGCGAGATGACAGAGTAATGGTTAAACCGGGGATTATGGCAAATGCTGATTTTTTCGAAAGATACAAACAAATTACTACAATGGCTCGTGATCTCTATGTTGACATGCTTGATAGTGGTCTTGTTCATGGCCTTGATACCCGTACTATTATGCCTCGCAATTTTGAACACTTTTATATGGTACGCTGTACAATTAAAGACCTTATTGGTTACTGCATCATGCGCGGTGATGAACAGATTCAAACAACAGTAGATAACATTATTGCCATGAAACTATGGTTGGAAGTATTAAAAGTCTATCCATTCTTAAAAGGATTGGTTGATTTCCGTAAACCTGATGCTTTCTATCAACGTCAATCTGCCAAAGGTAAAACCAATATATTCCCACCAAATAAGAAGAATGATAATTTTGATTGGTGTGAAGAACAGTTCTACCATCCAATCGGTCGTGATGAATTCCCAGGCAGTGAGACTTATTTAAGAATCAGGGAAGACTTGTTAAAACAAATTGATGCTATTGAAATGAGGCATATCCATGGCAAATAAGAACTGGGCAGCTATTAAATTTAATCTTAGTCATATGACTAAACAGCAACGATTTAATTACTTTAAGTACTTTAGGTTACAACGTCCTCGATGGTCTGACCATCTCATGGATGCTTTGTATTTAGTAGTTGTTGACTTACAGTCTCAGTCTCATGCAGCTCGGTTATTTGGTATGCATAAGCAAGAAGTTAACCGAGCCGTACAGAAATATAAAGCTTATTTAGGAGGATAAAGCTTGTCATGTAAGTATTCAGCAGCTTCATATCCCATATAAGGAACCTGCGCAAGAGCACCAGCAGCTCTTGTTGCAGGATGTGGAAATGCTCCAATTACTCCACCTGCGCCACTTAGCATTTCTAAAGCACCTTTAAGCTTTTGCCCTTCATTGTAGTGTTGCATGCCTGAAAATGTTTGGGGTACGCCTAATCCTGCACTTAACGCAGGTGCTGCATACTTAAGACCAGGAGTTTTGTTAATAAAATTATTCACTTCTCCAAGAGCTTCCATTGCTTTATCCGCATAAGGAACTTTTTCAGATAAAAATTGTTGAACAGTAGATGCAGATGGTGTCTTAGCTTTTAGTCTTTGCTCAATTTCAGCACGTTCAATTGCTAAATCATTTAATCTCTTTTGCAAATTAGACACATTAGATGGCACAGCTTTCTTCATTTTCTCTAATTCAGCTGCTGACTGAGCTGCAATCTTTTGGTGCGTATCTCTTAATTGCTGTGCTGCTATATAATTTCTAGCAGCTGCTGCTTTAGCAGCTTCTTGCTCTTTGGTCAGAATCGGTGCAACATCACCTTGTCCTTGTACCCAAATGCCTGAATTTGTGAGGTTATACCCAGGCGGTCTGTCTTTAGCAAGCCTAGATAATTGGCCTGCTTCTGATACAGTAGTTTCTGCTGCGCCTGTTGGTGTTCCTGTAGCTGCTGATGTAGGGATCCATTTTTGACCTGCTCCTTCAGGAGGAATAGCATCTAACTGTTGTGCATGCTCGGTAGCTTGTGCTAACATATCTTCTGCATTTTTTAAAGCATCTAATTTGTCAGTATGTAATTGATGAGCCGTGTCTAATGTAGATGCATGCTCAGTTCTTGCCATATCCAGTAAGTCTGCTGCTTTATTGTGCGCTGCAATTTTACCTGACAAAGCTTCTTGATCTTTAAGAAAATCAGGTGCTAGATTATATGGTTGAGGGCCATATTTAGCAGCAGCTGCGCCTAAAGCAGCACCTGCTAATCCAGGGCCTAAATAGTCTGCAGGTGCTCCTGTAACAGTTACCGATGCATTAGATGAAGGCTTAGAATATGTAATATTGCTATAAGGACTGTTGTCTATCTTTGAAGATGCATCAGGAGATGTGATAGGCGTATCGCCTAATGTCACTGTGTCATACGGGCTTGATTGTTTTGGGTCTGCCATATTAGCCTTTACTCTTCACCATAGAATTTGTTTACTTTTTCAATGTGCTCTCTGTGCCGTTGCGGCAAGTCTTTGAGATACGTGTCACTTAGAATAAATGCACGTGGATCTGCAGGTTGATTAGTTTGCAATGCAGATCTTTGGAAATTAGTCCATTCTTGCTGAGCATCTAATAATGCTGCATTATCAACTTGACGCCTTGTTGCCCATGCACCAATAAACTTAGGAAGTTGATTCATATTAGCATTTAGTGCTGATAACTGTTGGTCTTGATAGTTAGTTACACGTGAACCACCAAATGCCTTAGTCTTATTGGCAATAATATTATTAATTACTTGTTGCGCAATGATCTGCTGTGCTTTAGCAGCAGCTACTTTTTGGTCAGGGCTTAAATTTAAGTTCTGATAAAGTGGCTCAAAGTTTACACCAATACCTGCATGTATACTGCCAGCTGTGACATTAACGCCTTCTTTCATTTGCTGAATAGCAACCTTAGTAGCTGCTTGTGCATAAGTTTCACCACCTTGCAATTGCAATGGTGCAAAAATCTTATTAGCATCAGATCTAGCTGCAATCTTCTTTAGTTCATTTAAGTCCGAGTTTGAAGCTATTAAGCTATCAGTATCAATCTTACTTAATCCAGATGCTACTTCTGCTGCATCTTTAATTTGAGGCTCTTCAATCTTAGCTTTACGTGCGTTAAACTGTTCTTGAGTTTCATCAGAACGTTTTACAAGAGTTCCGCTAATTGCTGCAGGTCGAGTTGATGGTGCTGATGCAAGTTCATAATGACCTGGGTCATATTGAGGACTCTTAGGATCAGTTGCCCATGCAGGCTGTATATACCCATTATCTTGTAGCCATTGTTTATCTTGTGCTGTCATCTTATTAACATCAACATCCAATGCAGCACCTTTTTCATGCATGCTAGTTCCGGGTTTAGCAACAGGTAAGCCGTTTGGCTGAATTCCAGGCGTACCATTTGCAACACTATCTGCATATAGCTTTTCATTAGATCCAAGACCACGAATCACAGGAATACCTGCATCTTTAGCTTTCTTTGCAGGATCTTCTACTAAAGTCTGTGTATTACTGCTATGAGGCCCAGGAATACCGAGCATAGTTCTATAGGCATCGATATTAGCAGTAAACTCTCTCTTTTGATCTTCACTCATATTAGCAGTTGCTTTTGACATATCAACGCCTGAGTCAAGCAGCTTAATGGCATTTTCCATTTGCTTTTGCTCAACATCAATGCCTGCTTTTAAAGCAGCTCCTGCATCTTTATCATAGTATGTCAATGCTGCCAGTTGCTTACCGTTTGCAAGACGGCTAATACCTGCAGGTACATTGCCTGATTCTAATGACTGTCTTGCAGCGGATGGGTCAGTACCTAAAATACTGCCTAAAATCTTATTACCTTGCAGCTGTCTGCCTACTTGGTATTGTTTACCTAGAATCTCGGCTTTCATTTGTGCTACTGGTAGTTCTTCTTGTCTCTGTCTTTCGACTTGTTGTCCTACTACATCAGCTGCATTTCCAATTGCTTCACCTGCATTTCCTGTACGACCAGGCTTTAATAATGCACCCGCCACACTAAACCAGTTCATTGGCTGGCTTGTACGTTGATTCAGAGTTTCATTAATTTTATTTAAAGCATCGATATATTTTGTTGAATAGTCTGTGTCTCCGCCAATTTCTGAAGGTACTGGAGCATCTTTTAAAGCATTTAGTGGTGATGTTGCCATAACTTAACCTTTAATTAAATGCACAGCATGAATAATAACAAGCTATGTTACCGCCAGTAGGTGTCGGACCATAGTTACCGCATGCGCCTGAAACGGCATTCGGTGGAATGCAAGGAGTTGGGCCACATATGCCTGGCTGTGGATTAGTAGAATTGTTCTTACCAAATAAGTAATTTGATATAGAGCATACTGCTTTTGATGCGCCTGTGCCAATTGCTTTTCCAAGAGCTGTACAACTGATACCAGCAGCCAATGCTCCCATACCGGCAATTTGCTGTAATGGAGATGCGGCATAAGCTCCAGGAATTGGGCCTGTATATGATGATGCAGATGATGTAGGCATTGTATAACCACGTAGCAATGCCGACTCATTGGTTAGTTGCTGTAATGGGAATAATTGTTGATTCTGTGCAATGGTTTGTTGTTGAGCGCCTAATGTAGAAAGCGCATTCACGCAACCAATACCTAAATTCTGCTGTGTTGTAGCCAAGTTTCCAAGTGTATTAGCAGCTGCTAGCTTATTGGCTTGGCATTGCTGTAATGCTTGCTCTTGTAACTGTGTAATTCCTAAGTCTGCATTTGCAATATTCTCTGCTAATGCACCTGCACCTCTAGTTGACCCAAACTGACCGGCACCAACTATACCTGCAGTTGTCTGTGGTGCCAAGTTCATAGCAATATTGGACTGACCATAATTACCAATAGCACATGCTAAATGTGTGCCTTTAACTTGATTAGCAGCACAAATTGCAGCATTTAATGTGGGTTGATAATTGCCTGCATTTTTAGCAACTTGGCAAAATGCTTGTTGCTGCAATGGCTGAGCACCAACGTACTGAGCATTTTGAGCAGCTTGCTGACCTTGACTTGCTAAATTACTTAAATAGCAAGTATAAAACTGAGGAGCAGCTGTTGCTGATGTCTGAGTGGTCGTAATATTTGGAAGGGCAGCCCCTTGAGTAAATGTGCCCCCTTGTGGTGATCCTGCAGTTACGCCAATACAAGGAACTGCAGGTGATGCTGATGGTAGTGCCATAATTAACCTTTCGAATGCCGTTTAAGCGCTTCTTTCATATATGCCAGTGGTGATGCTTTTGGTGGTATTTTGTCAGAAGCTGCTGATCGTTTATGCTCACGTAAAGACTCTCTAAAATGGTCTAAAAGTTTGGCGCCAGCATCACTAGAACCATTACCCAAGGCAGCAACAGTATCGGCGTCAAAAACATACTCACCATCAGCCAACATAGCAGGGATATCGTCAGATTGTCCATCACCTTTGCCTTTTACATAATGCCCAGTGGCACCAGTAATGAATTCTGGTACATGTTCTCCATGTTCACCATGCTCTTCATGCTGTGCGCCACCTGCTTTTTGTCCACTGAGTAATTTTAATCCGGAATTCATAAGCGCGCCAGATCTATTTCTTTGATTCTGATCTTGGAATCTTTGGAGAATGTCGGCCTGACTACCACCTTCTGCAGCTACTGGATAACCCGGTGAAGGGTTCGATGTACCTAGACCACCTAGCATTGTTTGGTATAAAGCAGCATATGGATTAGGCTGTGCTGATGCACTCATAGCTTGAGCAGGCATACCAGTAGGGTCGCCTATTCGTAAGTTCGTAGGTGAGATTGTTTCAGGATTCTGTGCAGACTGAGTTTGACCTGAGCTACCAAGATTCTCTAACTGTGTCAATGGTTTAAGAATATTTGTATTTGTGTTATAAACAGGAGCAGCTGCTAATCCGGCACTCTGTAATGGAGTAGGTAAAGCACCACCGCCACCACCGCTACCTGAAGATCCACTTCCTGAAGATCCACCAACCATGCTTGCACCTGATGAAGTTAGAGCACTTCCTACATTGGACTGTGCTTTTGCGCCTCTACTAGGTGCACAAGGTGAAAATAAGCCTGCAAGAACTTGTTTGCCTAGCGTTGTAGCAGCAGTTGTACCTGCAGCTTTTAATGCAGCTTGTGCAGCAGCACATGTTCCACCGGCATTATATGGTCCACAATAAGGAGTACTATAACAGTGAACAGGAGCAGGCTGACATGTAGGAGGTGTAGGTGTGCATGTAGGAGGTTCAGGTGCACAAGGTACTGCTCCACAACCTGGCGTACTTGTAGGTCCGCAACTAGGTCCACAGAAAGGATTTAAACAGCTTACACAACAAGGTATTAAGCAACTAATACCTGGCATGCACACACCTACAACGCAATCAACAATACAGCTAACAATAGGTACACAAACGACGCAACTCATAATTTACTCCGTAATAAGATATGTTGTTTCAAAAAGACTTGCGCCTATTCTTTCCAATATCGGACTAAAGTCCATAAATGGTTTTACATGTAAAAATATTCTAGAAGGTTTTCTCTTCTTAATTTCTTCTACAGACCATTTAATAAACTTCATTCCTAATATGCCTTTTCTATAATCAGATCTTAAAAATAAAGCATTTGAATTTGCAACAAGAGTGTCAGAAAATTGCATTGGCTTATTAATAATCCATGTACTATAACCAATCATTTTGCCGTCATCTCTCACTGTATGTATTTCCAAAATATCTTTATCATATAACTGACTATATGCTTTTAAATTTAATTTTAACTGCATCACTTCTTTTTGCGTTACTAGTTCTTCATAATGCTGAAGAATTAACTCATTTGCTTCTTGTTCCCATATGCTAAATGTTTCAACTTGTTCTTTCTGAAATGTAATCATTTTCCTAATATTTGTGCATGTACTTTACCATCAGGCTCCCCAGTCCAATTTAACACTACTGAATCAGGCTCTTTTTCTTTCCAATGCTCAAAACTTAAAAATGCACCGCCTTCTTTAAATGTTCTAACAGAATGTAGCATACCATCAGGTGCATCGGCAGACTTACCTAATAGCATATGTGCCCCGTTCTCTTTAGCTTTTTGAAATTCAGACAAATCAGGAAATGTTCCATCTTCTAGTCCAAATTCTAGATTGCCGCCTAAATAAATAAAAGTAGAATCTACTCCTGGGTGAGAATGAAATGGAGCAGTACTATTAGGTTTAAGTATGTACAGCTCAATTTGAAATGCACCTTCTCTATATAAACAAAGAGAATAAGCTAAATCTGTAATAAATGATGCTTGATCAAATGGAGGACGTAATGGTCGACTCTTTAACCACCATTGTTTAAATTCAGTAACATTAGACCACATGATTAACCTCTATTGTTTTTGCATGCATTGGTCCTACATATTCACCTTCCCAGTGCGTAGTTACTGATGATGGATTGTCTTTTAACCAATGCTCAAAAATTAAAAATGAGCCGCCTCTTGATCCAGTTTTCAATGCATGAGGTGTTCCATTGTTCTTATCAGCAGTCTTTCCTAATAGCATATGCGACCTATCTTGTTTCGGGTATTGATATGCGGATAAATCAGCAAAATTACCTTGGCTGTCTGAAAAAGATAAGTCACCTGTTAAATACATAGATATTGATTCTACATTTGGATGACTGTGCATTGGAGACTCAGTATTAGGTTTACATACATATAGCTCTACTTGATATTGTCCTTCTCTGTATAAGCACAAAGAATATGCAATGTCAGTTGTATGAATACAATTCTTAAAAGGAGGACGAAACGGTCTTCCTGACTTAATCCACCAATCTTTAAATTGTTCTACAGTTTTAGCCATTATAAAATGATTGCCAATTTTGAAGGACTTTGTGGAGATCTCATAACATGAGCATGGTTTGACTGTAAAGCTTGCATTACTTTAGGGTTCTTAGAAGTTGTATGAAGCACTTTAATTCCGTGCTTTCTAGCTAAGTCTAAAAAATACTTAATTGCGCTGGATAAAACCAATGGCGCATCGATTGTAATAAAGTGCACGTCGGCATTATGATCATTAATTCTTTTTAAGTACATTAATGTATCATGCTTTTGTAGTAAATTAGCATCATGCTCATGTATGTGCTTTCTTAGTTTGGCTAAGATTGCATCAGAATTCATGCCTTTACGGCCAGTTTCATATGCGATAATTTGTTCTGGTGTCATTTTAAAGTTGCCTTGTATCTACATTCATAATACCTACTAATGATTCAGCCCATTGATACCATTCATCAAAACCTCTTGGATCAGGTACAGCAGAGTTTACAAAATATCCAATACCTTGCATACCATCTGCCCAGTCTCTCCATTTATCTTCAGACACTGTGCCTAGCTGATTTGCTGCAAACAAATCAGCCATTCTGGAACACCAATAGTCCCATGTTAGTCCGCGTGGATCATAGACTACCATTATGGGTTACCTGTAGAGCGTTCATCACCAATATCAGCGCTTAATAGAACATTACCTAGCTGATAGTTTCCGCCTTCTGTATTACTTGTAAAGCGAAGTCTCATTTCACGTCTTTGTTCACGCATATCAATCTTTAAAGTGTCGGGATCAAATGTATAAGGCGCAGTGGTAATGTCTGTATCATCTGCATAGCCTCTACCTGTAACTGTTACACTCATTTGACCGGATTGCACAAAGTCCGGCTCTATACGTTCTAATCGAATCCATTTATTAGGGCCTGTTACTGATGCTTGACCAGGTCCGCCTCTTACCCAACCAATACTATTAGTCTCAAAATATGATTCAACAGCATTTACTGTGCTTAAAAAGATTTCATCAGTGCCGACTTCATGCTGCCATAGTGTGTATGTACCTGCAATATTCTGCACATTCTCTGCCCAAATAGGATAACGAAACACTTCAGAAAACACACCTGCTGATCGATTTGCTGCAGGAGCAAAGCCTGCATCATACCAAGTCTTTTCACGTACGTTGTAAATAATGGCATTATTACACTCAGTAGAGTCACCTGCAGGATAAAACCACCAGATTTCACCCCAACGTGGAATTTTGATTGCCCATACTTTTTGGCGCTGATTGTAGTTTAAGTTATCAAAGAAATAGTTTTGGTTTGTAGTGTTAGGAATTTCTTGTACAACACCATTATACATTAAGAATCGATCTACACCACACCAATAGAATATACCATCATACTCAATAACACAAGAACTAGACATAATGGATGTCTGCGTACTAATAATGTCATACCGCCAATACAAGACAGATGATCCTACAGTGGTAGGACTATATGACACACGTGTAAGCTGATCAAGTGACCAGAATAACCCAGAAGGTGATGTAGTACCACCTCTAAGTGCCATGCCTTTAACTACTTTTGTGCTGGATACATTGTTCGCATTTGAATCAGCGCCTGTCCAGTTTGTAAAGTCGCCTGCTGAGTTATTTTGAATTAAGCCATTATTCCCATACACAAAAAGGTATGGATAGATCATGCAAGCTCCGCCTGATACAGAGATATTATTATCAAATGTCAATGTTTGTGTGCCAGAACCACCACCACTGCTTAAAGTCACAGTAGTTGTTGATCCTACAACCGTTACAAGAGTAACTGTAGTATTTGCAGGTAAGCTAGCACCTGTAACTGTCTGACCTAGACCAATTTTATAGTTAGCAGAGCTAATCACAAATGATGTTCCAGTTAGTGTTCCTGTTGCTGTAAAGACACCAACTTTGGACAAAGCACCGTATGGGAAATTGCCTGAAAGTACTGGAACATTAACGGTGCTATCAATATTAGTTAAATTCTGGCCTGGGTGAGCAACCACTTGAAGCTGACCTGTGCCATTTGAGTTATAGCCAATGTCAAACTGCCATAGATTGTTGGCATTTGCTGTAAAGTTATTTAATGTAATATTAATCGGGCCTGAGCCTACACCATCATCATTATCAGTTTGCCAAGCTTGTACATAGTTCTGTGAACCTGAGTATACATAGTTTAAACCTTGTTGTGATTGCATGGTCATACCACGACTTATTTCAAGTGCGCTTAAAAAGATGCCTTTATATCCACCTATCTTACGAGGACGACCGCGCTGAAATCTGACCCATTGCCCATCAACGTACATTGGTGAGTCAAACTGAGTACCGTCTCGCTGAATTCCTGCAGGAATATTGAGAGAGATAACATTGGCGGTCAAAATGTCCCTCCGCTAATACCATTGAATGCATAGAATCCTGTATTATCAAAGTAACCAACTTCTGTATTTCCGACAACAAAACCAAATGTTCCAGTAGACGGTAAATAAACACCAGTGTTTAGATCGCCGGTAAATTTTAATGACGGTACTGATGTAGACCCATTACCTAAAGTCAATGAAGTAATTGAGCTAACTGCACCTGATGTAGCATTGTAGACATTGGTGCCATCACAAATTAATATAACACTAGTTGATTGAGGCACAGTAACAGTTGCACCACCGACTGCTACAGTCTTAAATGTTAAGTTAAATGAGCCAGTTGTATTATTGGTGATTGAATATAACTGAACAGTAGAAGGTAGAACAATAATCTGATTTGAAGATAATGTACCACTAAATTCTTGAATTAAGTTAGATGCTTGTGCATTAGTCTCAGTCAGTGTTCCGCCAGTAACTACAAGTGCTAACTGTGTAAATGCAAACTGAGTAGCTTGACCATAACCAAAACTATTAAACCCAGAACCATTACACACAACCACAAATGACTCAGAAATTTGTAATTGCTTAGATGTATTACCATCTATTGTGTCAGTACCTTGAAGTGCAATGTTTAAAATGCCTGTTCCGTCATTAGCGATCATCACAAACCAGCCATTACCAACAGATGCTGATGGAGGAAGTGTTAATGTGCCTGCACCGCCTGCCCAGACTATAAACTCAGCTCGATTGGTAGCATCTAGAGTCTGATTTGAGTAATAATTGGCTGTGACATATTGTTGATTTAGAGTAGTAGCAATAGGATATAAGCCATAACCAGCAAGAGCTGAAGCATTGGCAGATGATGTGCCTGCACCAAAAGTAACAGTTGCCCATGTACCATTGGCGGTTGTATTATCGGTTAAGTAGATGTATTCTGCAATGCCAGAAGCAATGTTAATAATGGTTCCGCCACTATTATTTGTGACAGTAAATGAGTTGGACCCAATATTACGAATAATAACAGCTTCACCTACAGAGACTTGAGTAGCTACTGGTAGCAACAACTCTAATCCACCTGTAGTGGCAGTTACTTCTATAATATTTGCAGTCGTAAGTGAAGAACTTGTACCATTTATAGGCCACTGTAATGTGGTGTTTGTTGATATGGTTAATGATTCATAAGATACCTGAGCAGGTGATACAGTCTGCCCAGTGAATGGATTTGTGTATGTGGTCATAATTAACTATCCTGAGCAATTGCTTGACGGTCAGCAATACGAATCTGATCTTCTAACTTGAGAGCTTGTATACCTTCTGTATACTTCTGTTGGAATATCTGTCTTTGGTCGTTCTTTAGAAACGGCATTGCTTGAAGCAGCGTTCCATATAGCATCACATTTGGTGCATTCTGTGTGATCCAATTTGTCTGATTTGACGAAGACAAAGGCGGAATCCTCTCATAATAAAGAACTTCAAATGTATATGCCTGATCAGGCGTAGGAGCGACTAACCAGTTATCATAATTATAATCACAATAATACAGAGGAACACCTATAGAACCACTAGTTGGCGCATAATTTCTTAAGTATTCATACTTACGAAGATAAACAGGTTGCTTTACACCAGAATTTGTAATATTAAAAGATGTGGTTTTTCTCCATCTTGCCGGCTTAGGAATAACAGGATTACCTGCATTCATAGTACTTTCTACTACACTTAATTGACCAAGTGTTTTAATTTCTTGCGCAATTTCAAACTCTGCAAGCATAATAAACTGAGGAATCTGATTAACAACCGCTGTATCATTCCGCTCTAAGTACTGCGTTACATCAGTAATCAGACTATTGTAAGTCATTGCCGCTGCTGCGGTACATGCGGGAGTACAGGAGGTAGCCATTTTTTATCCTAACATATTACTAGCATTAACACGAGCTTCATCAACTCGTTTTAACCAACCATTGCCAAAGGTAGCAAAAGTCGGTAATGATTCATAAAACTGCTTCTTAGCATCTGAGAACCTAGCAATTAGTTCTGTTTTATCCATGACATCAATGGTCTGAATTGTGACAGGACCAACAGCGCCATCTTCAGGCAGACCAAGAGCTCTTTGTAGTATTTTGACAGACCGCCCTGGGCCTGAGTTTACTGCAAAATCAAATACAAGGTAGTCAACGCCAGAAGGCAGGTCATCGCATTTACAAGCATCCCAATATTTCTTTTCATACAAAGGTGCGACATCATCTCTTGTAAGAGATCGCATTTCTTTTTCATTAGTATTACGCCCTTTAAAATTTGCCCATGTAGATGCTGTTACGCCTAAATTAGTCATTCCGCCTGGGTCTTTAGGGTTGTTAACAAACCCACCTTCAGACTTAAGTACTAAATCAAGTGAATGGTCAAAGTTTTCAGTCATTTAGACACCATCAAAGCATTGTATTTTTGTATAACATCATTCCGTTCTATTTCTGAGGTTTGGCATTGTCTTGCAAATCCGATAAGAACTTCTGCATCTGATTCAAGTAATCTGAGTCCTTGACTTGGTATTGCAGTGGTGGAGGATTGACCGTTTGAAAGGTTTGTGTTGCGCAAGCCTCTAAGCTGAGCAATAGCATTATCATAGCGAGTTTGTAAATCATCTTTGTCCTTTTGTGTTTGTTCAGAGATATTTGCTTGGTTTTGCATGACTTCAGTTTGCACTTCCATAGCATGCGAAATAGCCTCTACCTTGGCTTTTTCTTCGTAATAACCATCAACACGATGAGTAATGAATGCAGTACCAAGTGCTATGGCAATATAGATATAAGTGGAAATAGGTAGTGGAAACATTATTTTTTGGTAGTAATAGTATCTGAACCTTTAGTAACTGTAACTTTATCTCCATCAACGCTAACAGACATAGGGGGTTCTTTTTCAGCAAGGTGATCTAAACGCTGAATGAGTTGTTGAATAACTTGAAACTCTGGCTTTTCTTCTTTTTCGGTAGTACCAGCAACACCATTCATCATATTGATAATAGCCATTAACGCACTACCAGCCATACCAATAACTGCGGCAATTTTTGCTGAATCTAAAAAAATACTTGCACCAACAGAAATAAGAATAATTGCAGTAATATAAGCAAGACCATTTTTGCCTATTGATTTACCAGCAACTTCTTTTGCAGTTTCTAATTGATTATCCATTACTATCTCCAGGTTCTGAGTTTTGTTTCATAGCAACAGCAGCCCCACCAGCTCCAGAGACAATGCCTAAAGCTTCTGCAAACTCTGTTAAGCTGATAGACTTGGCTTGAAGTACTTCATATGCAGCAATACAGATAACTGCAATAAACCCAATTAACCAAGTCCAACGACCAATGTCATGAGTTTTATTATCTTTACCTGTGACAAGATGAGTTAAGAATTCAGGCATTATCCACCTATAAACTTTTCTAACATTTTAGCTGCAAAGTTAGGGCCTAACAGGACAGCAGCAATGACTGCGTATAAAAGATATTCAATTTTTTGCATACGTTTAACACCTTTAGCAAGTGCATCTTGAATACCTTCATAGCGCTCCGCACAAACAGCTTCATGGACCATTAGACGCTTGTCTGTTTCGTTAATTTGTAGTTCTATTGGATCCATGATAAACACTTTATTCAGCTGCAGGTGCGCAAGTAGTTGGTGCTGGAGTGATTGTTACTTCAGATGTATTGTCTTCAGGTAACGTTACTGTTATCTCAGGTGCTGATATAGGTTCCGGCGTTGGTTCTGGTGTTGCATCCGCTGCAGGTGCGCAAACTGGAACCAAAGTAACAGGTGCTGGCACAGGAGTAGTAACAGTCAATGGTGCAGGAGGTGGCACTACTGCATCAGTCACCGGTTGATACTTTGTATATAAATGAGCAATAAACTTTTGAATTTCTTCTTTGGCTTTTGATTCAAAGTTTTCCAAATGTGCTTCAATTTCTTTTAAGAATTGCATGATTACTCCTTAGTAGCTTTAATAGTGATTAGGGATTCTTCTTTATTGATTTCCATATAGCCATAACCGCAGAGAGACCAGTCTTCACCAGTTCTTTCATCGTGGACAGGAACTTCAATTTTGATATGCTTGCATAAAAATTCTTTACCATTTTCAAATACTCTCCATACATGTTCAATTGTTCCTCTTCCTGGCTGTCCTCGTGTTTTGTTGTATCTGACCAAGTACTTGTTCATCATACAATTGTCACCTCTTGCTGAGGAGGCGCTTGTTGCACAGACAGATTCATATGAATAAACTTAAATGGTTTATCGTTATTATGCCGTGAAAAAGAATGTGCTAACCAAGCATTGGTCAAATACAATTTACCGACTTCAGGTTTAAAACTAATATGAGCAGATGCCATACTGATCTTAGATGGATCCGCTTCTACTATTCCTAATAAGTTCTTACCTACTCGAGGATCAGTAAAGACCATATGCGAACTATTTTCTGGGCAATCTAGAAAATAAAAGCCTACAATTTGCACACCATCATTATGGGCATGCTCTTCCATATTTGATGTTTTGTGATGCTCTTGTCCCCACATAGAATGGAAATAAGTAATTTTATCGTCCATCTTATAGCCTTGTGAGTTCAGCACATTCCATGCGGTAGATGCAATATAAGTACTAAAATCATTTAATCTAGGATCCATATACAAATTTCCTGTCATATAGACAGGATAGAGTGCATTGATTTCTTTTAACTGCTGTTGTTTTTTAATTGCTTCATCAAAAACAGCAAGCACTGACGGTAAAAAGTCAGGCTTGCTAATACTATAGATAGCCGTTGCAAAATGTGCTGAAGTTTCTAAGTTATCTTGCATCAGTTATTGCGATACCACTGTTTCAGCAGTACTTGATGTAGGCGTTTGAGATTTTGCCTCATCTTGTATTGCATTAATCAATTGAAAAGTCTCTTGATAAGGCTTACTACCAAGATACGCCATGATTTGATTGATTGTTTGAAGTGATAAAGTAATTTTATCCATTGTTTTTCCTGTATATGAAGTTAATTTATGCTGCTGGTGTTGCAGGTGCCGCTAATTGTGCTTGGTTAGCCACTAATTGAGCTTTGTAAGCCGCAACTACATCAGCAGTCCAAGTAGCATTAGCAATAGCCGCCACTTTAGGATCTTGACCTGTTAAGTCATCACCGGGGGATAAAGCCCAACGATGATAGGAAGCTGACAACTCTGTGCCATCTTCAATCACACGAGTGATCTGACGAACTTGGATTTGACCTTGTTCTAATACTTCAATCTTGTCGATTGCTACTTCTTTTGTTAAAGCCATTTTGCTTCTCCTTTGGTTAAAAAATCTGTCCGACTAAACCATCCGATTTAGTTATGATTAAAATGATGCAAAATATGATGCAGAACCATAAACAATAGTTGTATTTTGAAATGTTGCTAAACCATTAACAACGCTTACAGTTTGTGATGTTGTTCCAACTAATTGCATACTAGCCAAGTTATTTTCTACATAAGTTCCAATACTGTAGACTGCACTAGCTATTGAATTGAAATAACTTATATTTCCTGTTTGGACATTACCAATATTAAGCGAAGTAAATGGCAGTCCTTTAATTTGAGTTTGACTACCTGTTCCCAAAGATGCAACTGCAATTAAAAATTGTACAGTTACTAAATTGCCTACTTTAGTATATCTTCCGTATAAACCTGAATAAGTGGCAGTACCACCCAATGTGGGTGTCCAAGTGCCAGTCTCATAATCATTTAGCGTGGAGTTTGTTAGTGCTGAGGAGTTGTTGAATATGATGCCAGCATTGGATGTATTCAAAGTGAAATTACCACTTGAATCAAGCGTTGCACGATTAACGCCAGCAGTACCATCATAAAAATACAACTGGTTTGAAAAACCAGAGCTTGCATTACCTGTGCCAATTTGCCAATTTCTTGTTCCGTTAAACAAAATTTGTGCGTTACCACCAGCATCTGTTGCTTGCAAAACCAGTGCGGCTCCAATACCGGATGCCGATTTTATCGTGAATTGATTACTTAAAGATGATTGATTGACACCGATAAGACCATTTGCATCAACTAAAAGTCTTTGTGTTCCATTGGTTGCCAAAGCCACCTGATTGCTTGCTGGGTAATACACACCAGTCGTAGTGCCAGCAGTACCACCTTGCACCGCTGGGGACGATACGCTGTTGTCTGTTCCTTGAAGGATGAGTGTCATAGTTGTTCCTTAGAAAGATGCGTAATAAGAATATGTGCCAGTAAAACTAGAATTACCGTTGGGTAGATTTTGATTATTCACATATTGAAATAAATATCCCGATGCCGTACCTGCTGTGCCGACAATTGTCCAAAAATATCCTGTTTGTGTTCCTTCTCGCATTACTCCTGAACCTGAACCAGTGCCTACAGAAAATGGAAAATTAGTTATTTGAACTCCAGAAGTGCTTGATGACCCACTAAATGATAATTGGTATGTGATTGTTACCAATCTTCCAATTTTTACATATTGCCCATTTGCAGATAATGTTGCTGAACCAGTTCCATAAGTTGCTGTAGGTGTCCAAGTCCCTGTCTCATAGTCATTCAATGTTGAAGATGCTATTGCGGAAGCATTAGCAAATGTAATACCAGCATTTGATGTTTTAATATTAAAGTTTCCGCTAGTATCAATAGTGGCTCTTTGAACACCAGCGGTACCATCATAAATTTGGTAATTATTTAAAGCATCAACAAGTGTGTAATATGTTTTTGAACTGTTTGCCATAACAAAACCAGCATTACCAGCGGTACCGTTGGTGTTAGTGACTTTGATATAAGTTGGACTACTTGTTGATACCTCTATATTAGCTTGTGGGTTAGTAGTTCCAATACCTACATTACCACCAGTAACAGTTACTGCTACAGTACCGTTATTCTGTAGTTGCAATACACCTGATGCATCTCCTGTAGAGATTAATCCACCTGAGCCTGTTGAGGATGCGTTAATTATTGATGCCATTATTTGACTCCTAAGTTGAGCACTTGCTCTTCAAGGCTGATTATTTTTGCATTTAGTTCTTTAATTGATGCTACCAACAATGGAATAACATCGGTATAAGCAAGGCTTAATGTACCAATTTCATCTTGTTGTACAACAACGGCTTCAGGTAAAACGGCTTGAACATCTTGTGCTATCAAAAATGACCTACGAGTATCTTCATTATCAGTTTTGTATTTACCAATAACAGAACGCAAACTATCAACTTTTGTCAAAGCATCAGAAATAGGTTCAATAATGTCTTTTAAGCGTTCATCAGAATCAGAAGCCCATGATGTTGCACCGCTAGATAATCTTACGCCACCACTATTGCAAACAACATAAGCACCACCATTATTGCCGCCAAAAAAATAATTATTTGCTACATTATCTGTTAGTTGTAAACAAGCATCTGCACCGTTTGCATTTGATGCAATTCTAACGATTGTATTTTGTAGTCTTGTTGTAGAAGTAGCAACAGAATTAGAAATATTTTGCGTTATTCTTCCGTTGTTACTATTTGCAGACTGTAAAGACAAAATGCTTGTTAAATAAGGCGCAGTTGTTCCAACACATAAATTACCACTAGAGTCAATACGCATGGCTTCTGCACTGCCAATATCAAAAGAATGTTGTGATGCTCTAAATTCAAAAGGTATTAAACTTCCCCCAGTATCATTTTGTGCTTGAACAAGAGAAGCAGTCGAAACTAAATAACCAGCCTGAACTGTAAAATTTTGATTTGTTCCAGTATTTACTTGAAATTTAGTTATTGGATTGGTAACGCCTACACCAATATATTGATTGGTTCCAATTGTTAAAGCCACCGTGCCGTTATTAGATGCAAGTTGCAAAATACCTGAAGTGTCCGCACTCATGTTTAATGCGGTTGCTGATGTGGTTCCTGCTGAAATTATTGATGCCATGTTTTATCCTTTTAGAACACTAACCAGCGTTGACCGCTAGAGACTGTGACTGATTGACCTGTAGCAATAGTGACAGGGCCTACGCTCATTGCATTATTACCAGTTGCAATCGTATAACTTGATGCAACAGTCGTATTGTTCAATACCAAACCGTTTCCTGCGATCAATTCTGACGCTTGCAACTCACCAGTAGATGGCTTATACAAATATTTGGCGTTGCTGGTATATACGGTAAGAGCAGTACCTGATGTTGCAGATGCAAATAATGGATACTCAAAAGATGAGGTAGAGGTGTCATTACTGATCGCCGCGCCACCTACAGAAGCCCAAGTTGTACCGTTATAACCTTCAAACTGAGTTGTGCTATTGTTAAAACGCAACATACCAGCGGCGGGGGTTGGTTGACCAGATTGACCCGGCTGTTGAGCATTTGAGCCTACTGGAATTTGTACCGCGTCTGTACCGACAAACACTGCGGTAACTGCTGGAGTTGCTGTATTAACACCAAACTTAGAACCAGAAAAATACAAATTAGAACTATTACTAAATGCTGATGTACCATTACCGTAAGGAATATAGCCAGCAGTTAATGAGGTTAAACCAGTACCACCACTAGCAACACCAAGAGTCCCAGCTAAAGTAATTGCTCCAGAAGTTGCTGTACTTGGAGTTAATCCACTTAATGAGGTTTGGAAAGTAGTAACACCATTACCGCCTTTTGCAGCAATAACTTGAACAGTACCTCCACTATCTTTATAGTAAAGTTTACCATCAGCATAGTTAATTGCAAGCTCACCAGCAGCAAGATTGGCAGCTAACGGCACATTACTTGCCGTACCGCTGTTATAAACAATAATCGGTGTAAATCCAGTAGCTGACATGATTAAACCCTTTGTGTCATTATATATCTAAACATTAAAAAGTACCTCCATTTATACCGCCTGTAATTGCTGTATTTGTGGCATTGTACGTTAACCCAGTACTTGTATACTGAGGCTGATTTCCGGTAGTTGCACTCGCATAAGTAATGTAGTTTGTTGTACCAGACCCTGCAGTCAAAGCTAAATTTGTTGCGTTTGTAGCAGAACCTACACTTAAAGTACTTTGTGCTACGTATGTAGGTGAAGATGCGCCAGCAGTAAGTACATAACCACTTGTTCCTAAAGACAAGAAAGTAGTCGTATTTGTAGCACTGTTATATGGCAAAGCTCCTGCACTACCACCCAAGATATTGGTTGCATTTGTCGAATTTGTGACAGCTGTTGTACCAATTACTGACACTACTTGAGCAGCTGTTGCAGCGGTAAATGCAGAAGTGCCATTCCCATAAGCAAGACCTGTAAGAGTTACAACTCCTGTTCCTCCATTGCCAACCGGTAGTGTACCAGTCACACCTGTCGTTAATGGTAATCCAATTGCATTAGTCAATGTGCCAGAACTTGGTGTGCCTAGTGCTCCACCATTCACTACAAAAGCACCGGCAGAGCCAGTATTAACACTTAAAGCTGTAACAACGCCTGTGCCTGTTGTAGTTGTAGCAGGGGCAACACCAGCGCCGCCACCAATCACTAATGCGTTAGCTGCAAGAACTGCAGAAGATGCCCAAGTAGACGCACTGGAGAAGTAAGGTACACCACCAGATGTTCCGGCAACAGTTAAAGCTAAAGTACCAGAACTTGTAATTGGTGAACCAGATACAGAAATTAAACCGCCTGTAAATGATTGAGCAACACTGGTTACCGTACCCTGTGGGTTTGCTGCAGTGGTTACACTAGTAACTTGACCTTGAGCATTTGTTGTAATAACAGGAATCAGTGTAGCAGAACCATATGTTCCTGCAGTGCCGATATTACTAATGCTAAACTGTGTACCTGTTAGTGTTAATCCTGTACCAGCAGTGTAAGCACCAGCACCTGAGAACTGAACCCAAGTAACTGCTGTAACGCCAAGCGTGCCACCCGGATCAACAGTACAGACCCAACCAGTGTCCGCTTGTAATGTTCCTTCTTCTACAAACACATAAGCAGAAACCAATTGATTCCATGTATTGGCATCTGTTGTTCTTGTCCATGCACCAGAACTAGATAAATAAATACCATTTTGTGATGCTGTGCCTTGATTTTTAACAAGTACTCGACTTCCAGATGTGGTTACTCCATCAATAGTTTGTTCACCAGACAATGTAATACTTGTTGTCGTAGCACATAAAACTGGAGCTTTAGTATTCAACCCTTGAGCTACAGAGTCTACATATTGCTTAGTAGCCAATTGCAAAGCTTGGGTAGGATCTTGAGTAACTGTGACTGTAGTTAAGCCAGCCAATGTCAATGAAGTCGCACCTAGAGCAGTTGTAGTTGTTCCAAGCGTAATTGAACTATTGGTCAATGCACTATTTGGAATATTAGTAAACGTATTTGTGGAGCCACTGATTGACTTATTGGTCAATGTTTGAGTGCCTGTCAAAGTAGCAACAGTACTATCAATACTGATTGTTTTTGCTACAGAACCATCATAGGTTGTGCCTGAATTTAACTGTAAACCAGTGCTAACAGTTAATGGATTTGTAGCAGTCGCAGTAATGGTTCCGCTAGCACCTAAAGCAACTGTTACACCATTGTATGTCACTTGTGGGTTTGCAATCTGAGCATTTGTAACAGTGCCGCTTAAAGCAGTTGTGGGAATTGTGGTTGATGCAGTCATGGCAGATGTGCCATTGCCGTATACATAACCAGTTAAAGTGGTTGCCCCTGTACCGCCATTAGCAACGTTTAATGTACCACCAAGGATGATAGCACCAGTACTTGCAAAATTAGGAGTAAAACCAGTAGTGCCTGCACTAAAACTTGAAACACCAGCACCAGAAATAATGGTTCCCCAGTTACTGTTTGCATAAGCTTCTAAAGAGTTTAAGTCTGTATTGTAACGAAGCATTCCGTTGACAGGGCTTGCCGCTCTTGCAGCTGTATTACCACTAGGTACTGAAACACTAGCCGACCCAGGAAGCACAGGATTGCTTGCTAAGCCTATGATCGGATTGGTATTTCCATTTAATACCGAAATCTGATTGGTTGTTCCTGCAACAGTAGCTACTGAAATTGTAGTTCCGTTGGTCTGTAATAATCCTGTACCAGAAGTAGTTGCAAGAGCTTGTACTAATCCCGTAAGTGCAAATGTAGGATTGCCACTAATGCCATTACCGTTGGAAATACTTAAGCCTAAGCCAGACACAGACAATGTTCGGCTAGTAACTGTAGTTCCGCTGTTCTTAACTATGATGCCTTGAGAGGCATTCTCTAAACTGCCTGATACTCCATTCAAGAAGATATTGTAAATACCTCCAGAGCCTCCATCAGAGGATCCTAGGCCTAATCCTGTACCGATGTATCGACTATTTGGAAGAGTGGACTGAGCAGTAACAGTTAAGAAAGTTTGAGTTAAAGACGGACTAGCAGTAATTGCACTAACAGTAGTCTGTACCGTTTGTCCATTTTGGACTATTGGTACTAACTCAGAGCCAGTAATGGCAGTCTGTGCTGGTGGAAGCTGCGAGATTCTTATATTTGCCATAATTAGGGACTCAAATTATCTAAATTTCCATCAATTGTATCCTCGGACTGCTCAGGTGCAATTCCCCACTCACCAGCAGTAGATGGAAGTGTTGGATCTTGATTTACATCATTTACAATATTAGGATCAGTTGTTAATGCATCATTATCTGGATTAAGCGGTGCATCAGGACGTGGAAACCGAATCGAGATCTTTTCAGGCTGTCTTGCAGGCAGTCTATAGGGATCACGCTCATCATTGCAACCAAAATTACATACTCTTAACCCAGGAATATTTCTATCATTACTAATATCATCATAGGCACGTTTCATCTTACACCTATCGCAGATAGCGATACTGAGTACCGTATTGCCACGAGTGTCTAACCAGATGCTCATTTTGTATAAGGACTTATGTTAGGTGCAAAGTAAATAGGAGACTTGTCACGCTCTTCTTGCTCAGCCATCATCCAGTATTTTTCAGCTTGCTGTTCACAATAAATAATTCTTTGTGGCTCTACATTTGGTAATTCCATTGCCATTTGATGAGCTAGCATATTCTGTACTGCTAAGTACCATCTTTGAGGAATCTCAATAGATCCAGATAAAGCGCCCACATCTTGAATATATCTGTGAGCCCAAACTACGATTTGTGGCGAATAGATTTGAGGTGCAGGCCATAAGTATATAGCAGGTTGAGGAATATTCCTGTCAAACCAGTATTGCAAAGGGTAGTTATTAGTAAAATTTTTGTTCGGCAAGTTGGTGTAATCATCACGATTCATTCTAGCCATTGGAATTTCAGTAGCATTGGATCCAAAAACTACTTGATATACACCCATATTAATACCAGATGTCTGCTGAATTCTCCAATACGGAACATTAGCAGAAGGATCGAGGTCATAATACAGCCATGTCCCTGAGACCCAGTTCGTGGCACCAGGGCTATACGCAGTTGTCCAGTTGGTGCCATCATTTGAGTATTGAATCTGTATTGTCACAGACCCACTGACAGCAGGTAGAATACCTACAGTTCCAATATAGACATTCTGCCCAGATCCGTTATTAATTCCAATAGAGCTTGTGTTATTTGTACATTGGCAAATATTGGTGTACTGACCATCAAATGCATATGAACCATTACCAGTGGTAGAATATCCGCCTGTAGTGTTCTGAGTAACAGTTCGATAGTTGGCATTTAGTACATCAACTACACCTGTGTTCAGATAGTACTGATAATGATCAGGAATTAATCCAAGTACATACTTTTGAATGCACCAATACTGAATACCTCTATTTGCCAGATTTGACAATAGATAGTACAGACTCTGAGTAGCAGCATTGACTTGTTCAACTGTCAAGTCTTCTGCTAATTTACCTGCTCGCCGAGCACCACTATCAATAAGTTGTTGAACAGTGATAACGGTTTGGCTTACTGTTCCGCTTGTACTCATTACCACCCTTTTATGTTGTGCTTTTTAGGCTTACCACCGTCTTTACAATGCCAACTTTTCAAGGATGCTGCTTTTCGTGTAGGTCGTCCTTTTTCATCTTTCATAGGACCTTTCATGCCTGACATTCTGGCACAAAATGAATCATGTCTAGGACCACTTGCTTGTGGCGGTTTTAAATGACTACCTGTTTCACGATTCACTTTTGCTCGACCTTTTGCAGTAAGGCCAGCACCTTGACTAGTAGGCTTCTTTTCACCTCGTTTAATAGATAGCTTAACATCACCGCCATGAGCCATCTTCTTAGACTGTGAATGCTTTAAATCATAATCTGTTGGAGCACCTTTACTTCCGGGCTTTCTCATATGCTCGCCTGAGCCATGCTTAATCCGTTCTTGCTTAGCATGAATATTTGCCCATAAACCAGGTAGTTTGCCACCGTCTTTTTTCTTAACAGATCGTTTAACAGAATAAGCAATGGCAACTGCTTGTTTTACAGGTTTACCTGCATGCACTTCTGCAGCTACATTCTTACTAAATGCTTTTGGGGATTTAGATTTGATAAGTGGCATGATTATGGGAATGCTGGGTTAACGTTATTGTTATTTGCAATTAATTTACCTGTGACGATTACTCCAGCAGCAATTGTTCCTGTACTAGTAACTAACTGCCATTGAATATCTGTCTTTTCACTATATGCAAATGGGTCTGATGCACGTGATGCCGTATAAATTGAAACAAATGGTTGTTGTAATACAGTTAGCTTCACACCAGTTACATTATTAATTGCCTGAACTTTATACGTAATAATTGTACTTCCTGTATAGCTATTTGAAGTATTTACTTCAGCTAAATCTAAATAAAATGTATAACCGGCAGGAACAGTGTATATCGTACTTTGTGACTTACCTATACCTACATTAATTTGTGCAACTACGTTAGAAGATTGCTTAAGAGTAATTGTACCTACATTGGTCGTTTGACCTGTGCCGGGTGACGTCATTAGCAAACTATTGACTCTAAAATAGCTATTAACTGTCGTAACACCAGCAGTACCGTTTAGCGCCAAAGTTTCAGAAATTGGATTAAAGCTTGAATCCAATCCACTAATAAATATTTTAGCACTTGTATCATCAGATGCTGACGTACTTACAAGCGTTAAAGTAGATGCTGATGTAATGTATGTATAAGTTGATGCATTTTCCCAAATAGGAATTGATGTTGTAGTTACTGATGACTGATAACCAAACAAACTTACCACACTATGGCCCATAATCTGACCACGAGCCACTTGCAAATCAAATGGTTCATATCGACCAGCACGTGTGACTGAAGCGACAATATTATTATTGCTCATAAATTCTCCAATTTAAAAAGCGGGGGATTGCTCCCCCAACCTTTTAGTAATTACACTTAGCCTTGCCACCCATTTTATGGTGTTTAGCATGACCACCATGTTTCATAGGATGACCGTCGATCTTGTCATGACCATGCGAATGCTTTGCAGCATGTTTGTGCATATGGGTATGACCAGAATCATGATGACCATGAGTAGTGTGATGAGCAACATGACCATGAGCATGCTTAACATGTCCACCTTTTTTGTAGCCAGCTGGTCCTTCTTTAATTTCACCAGTTCCAGCTTTCTTGGTAGGCATTTTAGCGCCGTCTTTCATGTCATTCAAGTAGCGTTTAGCAACATTCTGCGATACAGTACCGCCTTTTGCATAATGCTTCTTGCTATGACCGCCATGTTTATAACCAACACCTTCTACTCCACCTGTCTTGGTGTGAAAAGACTTAGTCTGTTTAGCTTCATGAACTTTATCTTGCACATCAATTTTTGGCTTTAATGCACTACGATCTTGAAAACGATCACCTTTAGCTGCCAAAGCTTGACCGCCTTTAGCATAGTGATGTTTAGCATGACCGCCACGTTTCAATTGCTTACCGCCTTCGTGATCAACAGGGCTTGTACCGCCTGCAGCCATTTTAGCCATGCGCTTGTGATGCTCATGCATTTTGTGATGATGCATAGATCCGCCTTCTGCATGTTTAGCTTTGTGATGCTTAGCCATTGCTTTGTGGTGTGCATGTGAGCCTTCAGGATGACCAGAAATACGATGAGCTTTACCACCGTGCTTGTAGCCAGGTCCTTCAATACCACCAGATGTGCCTTTGTGATGAGGTTTACCTTCACCTAGCAAACCGCCAACTGGAGGATTGTACATACCTGCTTTACCGCCTGCTTTTAAGCCACGATGAGCTTTACTAGCTTTCATGCTTTCATGATGCTTAAGTTCTTTTTCAATCTTATTCATTTCATGCATTTCTGCTTTGTGCTCTTTACCACTTTCAGCTTTACCACCTTTTTTGCGCTGAAGAAGGGCACCAGTTGGCATAGGAGGGCGACGTCCCATTACAGGACGAGGTGCCATTGCCATCATTGGATTTCCGCCCATGGCCATATGCTTCTTGTGCGCATGACCACCTTTTTTCATACCTTTACCTGCTTCATCAGCAGAAGGCTCGGTAGTCATTTCTTTTGGTTCACGACTAAATTTTGTTGCCATGATTAATTTCTCCTAATTAGGCTTGAGTAACGCCAAGAGCGCCAATTTGAGTAGCGTTTGGACCTACTGCAATTGCAGGCATATAAATGCCCATGACCAAACGATAAGTACCATTAGCATTTGAGCTAGGAGCATAAGTTCCACGCACATCACCAGTGGTTGAAGTTGCAGTACCTTGTACAGCGGCTACAAAAGTTCCTGTATCGTTTGCAATAGATTGAGCCCAACCAATATCAGCGATATAAGCCGCGTCTGTTGCACGAACTGGCAAACCGTAGATATTAGATACGCCAGCGGAAACAGTATTGGTATTGCTTACGCTTGGAGTAATGGAAACAACAGTCTTGAATGCTTTTTTACCATTTGTGGTGGTAGAAGCAGTTACAGGAACGCTAATTGCTTCAGTCATTGCTTGACCGTAAATGTCATAACCAGACACTGTAAATACAGAAGCTGTAATTGTAGAACCACCAGTTGTAATTGAAATAGTACGAGCTACATCAAGTTGATAAATGGTTGTACCAGCAGTATTTGTAGTCTTAGTTACGCCTGTACCTGAACCTACGGACAATGTCATAGCTGTGCTTGCTGTGGTAGCTTGAGCCGCGGCTAAGGCAGTTGCAGAAGGAGCAGATGGGCAAATATCGAATATATAAACACGACCTAATGGACCTACGCCTTGACCCATTGGGGAAGAATAAGAATTGATTGGTGTGCCTAAAGTTAAAGTTACAGTAACCGTACCAGAGCCAGAAGCACTGTTAAGGATAGCTGTGTTGAGTGTTCCAATAGGAGGGGTTGTGTAAGCACCACCAGTTGAAACGGTAACAGTTTGAACAATTCCAGCTGATACGGTTGCTACAGTCAATACTGTAGGTGTACCTGTACCGCCTAGAACTTGAAGGGTATCACCAACTGCATAACCACTAGAACCACCTGAAACTACAGTGGCAGCGGTAGCCGCGGTTGTATACATAAGATACTGGTCAGTACCCATGTAAGCTTGGGCTGAACCCAAGTATAAATCATCGCTAAATTGTGGCATGTTGTCTGCTCCATGAAAAGTATGACAAATGAAGTGGGGGATTAAGGCTCCCCCACATAACCTTTAATACATTAAGCGCCTGGTGTGCCGTACATTGCACGCCAGTCAGTCCAGCTGATTGCGTAACGCTCAGTCGCTTTGTAGCGCATAGAGTCAGTCTCGAAATCGCCTTCCATGGTCTTCTCCAAAGCACGACGCATTAGAAGTTTCATACCCTCTGGAGCATCGGTTTGAATCCACCAGTTAGTAGCTGAAGTCAAACGGCTAATTACAGTAGCGCCTTCTGGCAACAAACCAATTGATTTAATTGGGTTGATGTCGTTGTTAGCAGTACCAGTACGCAATACGCTCTTCAGCAATACTTCAGCTTGGAACACATTACCTGGTGCTACAACAATCTTCAAAGGCTGTAGACGGATTTTCTTACCGTTGTTGTCAACGGCTTGACGAATCTGAATCAACATTTGCTCTAAAGAAGTTTGGGACAAAGCAGCCGCTGTTGCCAACTGGTTGCTTGCTGTACCAACTGCTAATGGGTGAGCTGTGTTGATTAAAGATACACCGTCGCCACCTGTGTAGGAGCTATTAAACGCACGGTTCAGGATGTTAGCTGCCAAGGTTTCCTTAGTCTCAACCAAAGATTGAGCCAAGTGCTTAGCGTAAACCTGACCAATGCGGATGTGGTCACCGTCTTCAACCAGAACTTTGGTCAAAGCAAATGCCAAGCCGTACACATTGTAGATGTAGCGTTGGAGGAACAGAACACCACCTTGTTGGTATGAAACAGGTGAGCCATCAGGTAACTGAGGCGCTGCTCCAAATCCATAAAGGACAGGTTCTTCGTGGTAGTTGCGTGGAATACCAGCTTGCTCACGGAACACAGTGCTCCATTCGTCAGCTCGTTGGTCGTAAACTCCATCAAAACTTTCATTAAGGATTGGCTCAACAATTGAGCGGAAATCCGTACTACGCATTGGGGCTGCCATTTGTCAGTCTCCTAATTAAACAATCGAGGCATAGTTGCCATAGAATTGTGTGTTGACCAATTGGACACGAACGATAACATACGCATCCCCCCAGTTGTTGTCTGCATAAGGTGCAATATCAACAACACGCATCTGACCTGTGGTAGCACCGTTTGCAGTTGCTGTTGATACACCTAATGTAGCGGCTGATAAACCAGTTGTGGTAGAACCAGCAGTGATGTTACTAAATAAGTAAGTATCACCAATGGAAGTCTGAGCAATGGTCGCATCGGTCTGGATTTCATAAACGATGTTTAAGTCGTTGTAGAAATAAGCCACGATTTGTGTACCAGTTGTGCTGGCAGGCCAGTAATTGGATACACGACGACGACCAGTGGTATCAGTCCACTCTACACCAGCGAAAGCACCAGTAACAGTAGTGTTAGAGGTGGCTACAGCTGGAAGAATAGTACCGTTGGTTGATACACCTGTTTGGTTAGACGCTTGTCCATAGACAATTGGCTGACCTTTTAGGATGTTACTTGCAAAACCTGAAGCAATACCGTTGGCTAACGCTTGAGCCCGTTCCAACCCAGTTGGAAAATAGGCAGGGCGTAAACCAAACGGAGCGGATGTTGCGGACATATAAATTCTCCTTGTTAAAGAGCCTAATTAAATATAGGCGCTTTTACTGTTTGGTCAAAGTTCATGCCATCACCTTCAACTTGTCCAAGTCGTTTCCCGTTACTATCCTTAGTATTGAGCAACTGTTCCTGTTGAATCCTAATCTTCTCCTGTTCATCCATGGGAGCGTTATGATGCAACTCGGTCATCATCTCTTGATAAACATCGTTAGGGAGTTTATAGAGAATCATTTCGTTGACTGCTACTAAACCTGCATGTTCGCCAGATTTAACCTTGTAGTTCTCAAAGCCTGGCACTTCTTCGGCTTTTACAGGGGTGTATCCAAGACGCACACGCTTGTGTATTGGGTCGTATTGGTTAGTTGTTGATAACCAGCATAAGTGAAAACCCTTAATTTCGGGTGGGTTTGGAAGAGCTTCTTGAAGCCATTCCGAGCGGAACATCTTACGACGCTCATCAGAAGATACAAAACTTTCCTCAGGAGGTTGTCTCTCTAAGTCGCTAACTCCACGACTTTCACGACCTGCTGAAGTATTCTTTTTTAATCGATTGTCCATTTTTATTAACCTTTAAGTTTGTTGGTTCTGTCCCATTCCGCATATTTGCGAATGGCTTTTTGTTTGAGTTCTGGGTTATCCCACATGCCAGCCTCTTTCATGGCGGCGACACGGTCAGGACTGAGTCTAAACTCATTCCCTCTGGTGCTTGCAGTAGATTCCCTACCTGAACTCGTCACAACAGACCTCGGTCTTTCTTTACGGACACTTGAATCATTATATCCACGATTTACTTTTTGTGGTACATATTTTTCAAGCCTTTCATCTAATTCATCCCAATAATCGGGAGTTGATGGGTCAAAACCCTCTGCGGTTAACTTTTTGTCAATCATCATAGCGATTTCTGACTCTTCATTAGTACCGTGTGGGTTGTACCATGTATTGCGTTCCATCCAATCCGCTGCCAACTTTTGTACCATTGGGTCAGGGACATTGATGTTTTGGCGTGGCTGAGACATTTGTTTAGTAGCCTGAGTCTTTACGCTTTCAAGGGATTCTTGCTTGCGTTTAGCTTCAAACCACATTTCTTGAGCTCTGGTTAATGCTACGCCATCAGACTGAGCAACAGCTTCTTGCATCTTCATCTTAGCGTATTCAACCTGAACTCCAGCATCTTCGATAGCTTTATCTACTCGTGCTAATTCAGCACCAGAGGTTTTCTTTTCTAAGATAGCAAGGCGCTCAGCCAGCTCTTGATTTCGTTTGGTTAAGAAAGTAACTTGGTGATTTGCTTGATTGTAGCGTTCACGACTAATTTGCTTCTTAAGCTTGCGTTCTTCACGACGCTGAGCCCGCAATTCCTCACGGTCAACATCATGCTCTTGACTAGGTTCAACATCCTCATAGCCATCTTCACGATACTCAGATTCGGGTTTACCCTGATTTTCTTCTTCTACTGCTGGTGTTTCACCTTCTGGCAGGGTTACTAAAGCAGAACCATCCTGCTCTTCGTCAACCTGCATTTCCATCTTTTGGGTTGGGTTCATACAGTTTTCCTTTCAAAACTTATAAAAATGCTTTAATGTCACGGGGGTCGCCAGTGACTCTACCGATGAGTTCATGGTCATTGAAGAAGGTAAATAACGCCTTCCCAGCAATTCCACGGTCATCTTTAAAGTCAATTTCCCAACGGTCACCGCCCCATTTAGGCACTCGAACAAAATCTCCTACTTGCGCCCATGCACCTTCTGGCCATGGCTCCATGGTGTCACGCTTCTTAAAGGCTAAGTCACCGATAGCAATCACCTTTCCAATCATGGTGTTCCACTTCTCAGTTTCCTTAACTTCTTCAGGAATATAGATTCCGCTGGAGGTTACCTTCTCTTTTACTGCCCTTAATTGAACAAGAACTCTAGCTCCAAATGGAGCCATGAGAGGGTCTACTACTGGAAACGCTTCTTCAAGCGTCTGTTCTGCATCACGAGCATCAAAAATCTTTGGGTCAAGTGGTACAGTTTTATCTGCAAAAATCTGAGACACAATGTCATTTCTCGACATTTTTTTCCTCATCTAAAAGTTGGTCAATAGTCACCAAAACCTTCTGGAGACCCACATATTCACCGACAAGACGCTGGTAACTATCAAAACTTGCACAATTTCCGTTTGCCATCGAAACCATTATGGCTTCCTGTTGCTTCTTGACTGCATGAATTATTTGATTAATTAAATCCATTAACGACCTCTAGCACCGCCACCTTTTTTCATCGTAGCAATTTTGCCCGTTGGTTTAGGTAGTGGACGCTTTTGACCGCTGTCATTAATTAATGTTCTAATTTTGGATTCTGGGTAGGCTCCAATCTTATTAACATTCTTTTGATGGCTAATTTCAGCTGGAGCTTTTACTTCTCTCTCACCAGAAATAAACCCACCCTTAGCGTACTTCTTAATTTTTCCACCTTTTTTAAGGTGATTTGCTTCGCTCTCGCCACCCATGGCGATACGCTTATGCATATTGACTGCT
>Ga0208379_1000070_pt1 | contig 49095 bp, 66 predicted proteins | sample CryBogCBE02Aug07_FD_184559 | JGI IMG/M metagenome (GOLD analysis project Ga0208379, IMG submission 184559) | Freshwater microbial communities from Crystal Bog, Wisconsin, USA - CBE02Aug07 (SPAdes) | ecosystem: Environmental > Aquatic > Freshwater > Lake | place: Crystal Bog, Wisconsin, USA... | reverse complement strand
CAGCCGCGTTTTGGACGCCGGACGTATTTGCGGTCAGCGCAGAGTAACCAAGAGCAACGCTGTAATTGCCACTCGTATTTGCCGCCAAAGCACTAGCACCCACAGCAGTATTTGTAGAAACACTACCAGCCCCCAGACCCACAGTCAGCCCGTGGATAGAGGCGTCATTGGCAAGGGTCAACGATGTACCGTTGAAGGTCATGTTGGCCGAGCCAGCCAAGTTGCCCGAACTGTTGTATTGAACCTGAGTGTTCGATCCACCGGCAATACCTGCACCGCCAGCACCAGCCAACACCTTGATCGCTGAACCGGTGTTGTAGTACAGCTTACCGTCAGCATAGTTAATCGCCAACTCACCCACAGCCAAGTTGCCCGTTGTGGGGACATTGCTGGCAGTGCCAGAGTTGAACAGGATGATTGGGGTGTAGCCGCTCTGTGCCATGGTTTTTCCTTAGAAAGTGCCACCGTTAATACCCGCTGTCAGGGTATTATTGGTGTAATTGTATGTCAGGGACGAGTTTGTGTTAACCGGCTGATTCCCTGTTGCCGATGCGCTGAAATGCAAATAATTTGTGGCTCCTGAGCCAGCAGTCAACGCCACGTTCGTCGCATTTGTTGCGGTTCCCGCGGTCGCTGCGTTCAGATTAGCAACCTGAGTCGTGCTGGCCACCACAAACGGTGCAGTTCCTGTCGCAACAGTCGATGTCAACTGCCCCGACATGTTCAATGTCGTCACACCTTGGATGTAGCTGCTGGCCAAGTTCAACCCAGCCGTGCCCCATGTGATTAAGCCAGTTGCGCTGTTGCCGGGAGGCAAAATATAGCCCGCCCAGTTGCCAGTTGCAGCACTGTTCGAAAGCGAATAAATCCAACCAGCACCACCGGGGACAGCAGTCGCCAACGTGTTGCCTGCACTGTCTTGAACAGTCACGTTGGCAGATGAGTCATTGTCAACGATGTAGCCCAAACCAGCCGGGACGGTAGTCTCATCAGGGAACTTGAGTGTCTGAGTCGTTGTGCCGCTGAAGTGCTGATACCGAGTCGATGCGGCCGTCAGCGTGGTTGTTCCTGCTGCGGTGACCGTGTTCGTGTAGCCGGGAGCCTCATTGTTGTAAATGATGTTGGCATTTGCATCACGCAGCACCACAGAGTTGGCACCGCTTGACGATGTCACGCCAGTACCACCGTTGGCCACTGCCAGCGTACCAGCCACAGTAATCGCACCTGAGGTCGCAGTCGATGGAGTCAATCCGGTTGTACCAAAGCTGAGTGTGGTTACAGCCACGCCAGACAGAGTTGTCCATTGCGGTGCATTAGCCCCTGAATTGACCGTCAAGACTTGGCCTGCAGAGCCAATCGACAGAGCATTGAGCGCGGTTGAACCGCCTGCGCCGTAGTACAGGGCACCTGTTGCCAATGAGGTCAGTCCTGTGCCACCATTGCCAACACCCAACGTTCCGGCAAGTGTAATCGCCCCAGAGGTAGCTGAAGCAGGCGTCAACCCAGTTGTGCCGCCACTAAAGGTCGTCACTCCAATGCTCGACAGACTTGACCATGTCGGGGCGCCAGTACCGCCAGAGGTCAAAACTTGACCGCTTGATCCGGCCGCAGACACTGCAAACGCCGATGCACTCGAGTAAATCACGCCGCCGGCAGTTGCGGTCAAATTAGCATTCGTGCCGCCATTGGCCAATGCCACTTGGCCACTTAATGCACTTGTAGGAATTGTTGTAGAAGCAGTTACAGCGCTTGTACCATTACCATACATGTAACCGGTCAAGCCAGTCACTGTAATGCTATTAAAAGCCTCAGAAGAACTACCTAAGACTTTTTCCCACACCGAGCCATTAAATACAGCCCAATCACCTACAGACCACAATGAAATACCATTTAACGTGGTTGTGCCGGCAGTTGAAACTACATAATAATAGCCATTTGTGCCAACGCTTGATGTTAAAGTTGGTGTGTTGGTTGCGGCGTTCCATGTGCCTTGGTACGTAGTAGCGCCAGACGCAATGGTTGTAATACCTGTCACAATGCCTTGTGAGTTCACTGTAACTTGCGGGATTGCTAAAGCCGAGCCATACGTCCCAGGGGTAATGCCTGCTTGTGTAGCAATGGACAAACTAACTGCAGCAGAGCCATTGTATGTAGATGATGGCGTGCCAGTTAAGCCTGAAGCAATAGTCAACGCGTAAGGCGCAGCTGCAGTAATTGTTGCAGAGCCACCTAAACTAATAGTTGTGCTATTAATTGTGAGTGAGCTATTGGCTAGTTGCGCGTTGGTAATAGTTCCAGATAAAGCAGTTGTAGGGATAGTTGTACTAGCTGTCATAGCGCTAGTGCCATTCCCATATACATACCCGGTCAAAGTACCTGCTGCGCCAGTGCCGCCATTTGCAGCGTTTAAAGTACCCGCAAGAACAACACCGCCTGATGTAGGCACATTAGGCGTAAAGCCCGTTGTACCTGCGCTAAATGTAGATACACCTGAGCCTGACACAATGGCGCCCCAAGCATTATTAGCATATGCTTCTAATGTTGCAGTGTCCGTGTTATACCGCAATTCGCCATTACTACCGACGCCACGCTGTGCTGTTGTGCCTGCTGGAACAACTACGCCTGCAGTTCCAGGCAAAACCGGATTGTTTGCAAGGCCAATAGTAGGCGAGCCGCCTACGCCGTTGCCATTAGCAACAGTAATTTGATTGGTTGTGCCTAAAAACTGATAGGTATTAAGACTATTTGTGCCATTGATGGCTACAAAACCCGTGCCAGATGCACCCGCTAGGTTTGCTACATTGCCAGAAAGTGCAAATGTGGGGTTTCCAGCAACTCCGGACCCGTTGGTTAAGGATAATCCATTACCTGATACTTGAAGAGTCACTGGAGTGACTGTGTTGGTAGTGGTTTTAACCAAAATACCATAGCCAGCGTTTTCTAAACTAGCTGCTGTGGCATTCAAAAAGATAGCGTACTTACCTTGCGGGCCAGTACTGCTATAGCCAAGGCCTAAACCTACGCCAAAGTACTCACTATTTGGCAATGTAGGTTCATTGTTAATAGTAAGATAGGATTGAGTCTGCGTTGGGCTAGCTTGAATTTGACTAACCGTAGTTTGAACTGTTTGCCCATTTTGCACAACAGGCACCAACTCAGCACCTGTAAGAGCTACAGGGTTAGTTGGTAATTGTGATATGCGTACGTTTGCCATATTATGGGCTCAAGTTATCTAAGTTGCCATCAATAGAATCTTCTGAAGTCTCAGGCGCAATACCAAACTCACCAGTTGTAGAATGCTGTGGCGTTTGATTTGGGTTCAAGAAAACATTTGGATCCGAGGTAATTGCATCATCATACTGCGCAATGTCAGCATCAGGCCTAGGAAATCGAATTGAGATACGTTCAACTTGTCTCATAGGCAAACGATACGGGTCTCGCTCATCATTACAACCTTCATTACAAACTCGCAGTGCCGGAATGTTTCTATCACTGCTAATGGAGTCATACGCACGCTTCATTTTACACCGGTCACATATAGCTATGGACAGTGTTGAATTGCCGCGTGTGTCAAGCCATTTGCTCATTTTGTGTACGGGCTAATGTTAGGCGCAAAAAAGATAGGCGACTTATCACGTTCTTCGGCTTCAGCCTGCGCCCAGTATTTTTCAGCTTGCTGCTCACAGTATAGCATGCGATTTGGGTCTACACCTGGTAGCTCCATAGACATCTGATGCGCAAGCATATTTTGAATGGCCAGATACCATCGCTGAGGAATTTCTATCGAGCCTGATAAAGAACCTACATCCTGTACATATCGATGGCACCACGCCACAATTTGTGGACTATAAATTTGTGGTGCAGGCCATAGGTACATGGCAGGCTGCGGAATGTTACGGTCAAACCAATACTGCAACGGGTAGTTGTTAGTAAAGTTTTTATTTGGCAAATTAACGTAGTCATCCCGATTCATGCGATACATCGGAATTTCCGTTGAGTTTGAGCCAAACACAACTTGGTATACACCCATGTTAATACCGGATGTCTGTAAAATGCGCCAATATGGGGCGGTGGCCGATGGGTCTAAGTCAGTGTAGATCCAAGTGCCTGCTACCCAATTGGTTGAGCTAGGCGTAGCAAGTGTTACCCATGTAGATCCATTTTGCGAATACTGAATTTCATAGTTAACAGTGCCCGTTACGGCAGGCAAAATACCTACCGTGCCCATGTAAATACCCTGGCCTGTGCCTAAGTTGATGCCAATGTAACCTGTATTGGTAGACAATTGGCAAATGTTGGTGTATTGCCCGTCAAACGCGTAAGACGCATTGCCCGAAGAGCTGTTTGCGCCTGTAGTATTTGCTGTTACCGTACGGTAGTTGGCATTCAAAACATCATTAATGCTGGTGTCCAAATAGTAAATGTAGTGATCTGGTATCATGCCAATGATCACTTTTTCAATACACCAGTATTGAATACCGCGGTTAACTAAATTTGATAAAAGGTAGTAAAGACTTTGCTTTGAGGCTTGAATTTGCTCAACAGTCAACTCTTCTGCCAACTTACCGGCACGTCTAGCGCCACTGTCAATCAGGTTTTGAACAGTAACAACGGTTTGACTGACAGTGCCTGACGTGCTCATATGTTACCACATTGGAGTTTTCTTGATTTTACCACCATCTGCGCAATGCCAGCGCTTTAATGATGCGGCTTTTCTTGTCGGGCGGCCTTTTTCATCTTTCATAGGCCCAGGCATGCCACTCATTCGAGCGCAAAAAGAATCATGCCTAGGGCCCTTTGCTTGTGGAGCCTTAAGGTGACTACCTGTTGCGCGATTAAATTTATCTCGACCTTTTTGAGTCAATCCAGCCCCACGGCTTGTAGGCAATTTTTCTCCACGACTTACCGATAGCTTGGGGTCACCGCCCTTAGCCATCTTTGTAGTCTTTGCTGCAGCTTTAAAGTCCGCAGCAGTAGGGGCGCCTTTGCTGCCGGGCTTTCGCATATGCTCGCCAGACCCATGCTTAATGCGCTCTTGCTTAGCGTGAATGTTATCCCACAAACCGCCGCCGTCTTTCTTTTTAGCAGCACGCTTCATGCTATATGCAATAGCAACAGCCTGCTTAACAGGCTTGCCAGCATGCACTTCAGCTTTTATATTCTTTTTAAAAGCTGCAGGCGACTTAGATTTGATGAGAGGCATATCAAGACCCCACGCCAGTTACATTGTTGTTATTTTGGATCAACTTGCCGGTCACAATAATACCAGCAGCAACGGTATTGGCACTCGTCGACAACTGCCATTGGATGTCAGTCTTTTGGGCATAAGCAAATGGATCAGCCACACGACTAGCCGTGTAGATCGACACAAAAGGTTGTTGCAACACATTGCGAGTCACGCCAGACACGTTGTCAGCCGCTTGGACTTTATAAGTCACGGTCACGGTGCCGGTGTAAGGGTTTGATGTGTTGGCTTCAACCCAATCCAAGAAGAAGCTGTAACCAGCAGGCACGGTATACACGGTGCTTTGCGAACGACCAATGCCGGGGTTGATCTGAGCCAGCGTGTTGGTGCTTTGCTTCAGAGTGATCGTGCCCACGTTGGTGCTTTGGCTAGTGCCTGCGCTGACCAAGGTCAAGTTGTTGATACGGAAATAGCTGTTGACAGTCGTCACAGCAGTTGTGCCGTTCAAGAACAAGGTTTCAGACAACGGATTGAAGTTGGCGTCAAGGCCACTAATCAAAACCGATGCCGATGTATTGTCTGAAGCAGAGCTACTCACCATCGTCAGCGTGGTCGCTGAGGTGGGGTAAGTGTATGTGCTTGCGTTTTCCCAAATTGGGATAGAGGTTGTGCCGACAGATGCTTGATAGCCAAAGATGCTAACGGTTGTATGCCCCATGATTTGACCACGGGCAACTTGCAAATCAAAAGGCTCATACGCACCATTGCGTGTAACTGACGCGACAATGTTATTGCTCATAATATACCTTTAAAAAAGTGGGGGCCAAAGCCCCCAGCTTTTAATAGTTGCACGACCCGCCTTTTTTCTGCACACAAGTAGAAATCTTGCTTGTATGCATGCTGCCGCCCTTTTTCATGGGATGGCCATCAACTTTATGATGCCCATGCGCATGTTTACCGCCTTCTTTATGCATATGCATATGTCCAGCGTCATGGTGACCGTGCGTGGTGTGATGCGGGGCATGGCCATGATGAACATGACCACCCTTTTTGAACTTGCTCAGTTCAATATCACCAGTTTTGTGGCCAGCTTTCTTGTTCTTTTCTCCATCTTGCATGTCGTTAAGGTAACGATTTGCAACGGACTCAGAAACAGTACCGCCTTTAGCATAGTGATGCTTTTTATGAGCATGTCCACCGCGTTTATAGCCCCCATCATGTTCACCGGCAACAGTATTTACAACACGACCAGTAGAACTACCTGCCGATTTGTTTTTGCTGCCATCAACCACGGTGTCTTGCACATTGATTTTAGGCTTTGCGGCAGAGCGAGCTTGAAAAGCATCGCCTTTTGCAGCAATAGAGCCACCATCTTTGTAGCCACCACCGCACATTTTAGCCATATGCTTGTGATGCTCATGCATTTTAGCGTGATGCGCAGAGCCGCCTTCAGCATGCTTAGCAGCGTGGTGTTTAGCCATTGCCAAGTGATGCTTTTTGGTGCCTTCTTCATGGCCAGAAATGCGATGTGTTTTGCCACCATGCTTATATTTGCTCAGTTCAATATCACCGGTGTCTTTTTTGGAGTTAGGGCGTGTAGCCTCAAGCCCACCAAGCAAGCCGCCAGGGGTATTGTCTTTAGCCATTGCAGCAGCGCCGCCTTTTTTCAAGCCATGGTGCGCTTTGCCAGCTTTCATGCCTTCATGATGCTTAAGCTCTTTTTCAAGCTTATGCATTTCATGCATTTCGGCTTTTTCAGCTTTACCGCCCTCAGCATGATGGGCTTTGCCACCACGTTTGCTAAGCAAAGCAGGTTGTTGACCTGCTACGGCTTGGCGCATATTTGCAGGAGGGCGTTGCATCATAGGACGACGTGCAGGCATAGGCTGTCCACCTGCAGGTGCGCCCATTGGAGGACGCATTGCCATTGGCGCACCGCCCATACCACCGCCCATTGCCATGTGCTTTTTATGGCGTGCATGGCCACCGCGTTTCATACCATCACCAACTTCATCTACAGAAGGCTCATCGGTATATTCTTTAGGTTCACGAGTGAACTTTTCGCTCTTTGCCATGGTATATCTCCTTAGGCTTGGGCTACACCAAGTGCACCTGTAGCCGTAGCATTAGGTCCAACTTGAATTGCGGTTAAATAAATACCCATCACCAAGCGGTACGTGCCATTGGCATTGCTTGAAGGTGCATAGGTACCGCGAACATCACCAGTTGTGCTTGTTGACACACCTTGGAAAGCAGCAACAAATGTGCCAGTGTCATTGGCAATGGACTGAGCCCAGCCAATATCGGCAATGTATGCAGCGTCTGTTACACGAACAGGCAAACCAAAGACATTAGAAATGCCTGCCGAGACAGTGTTGGTGTTGCTTACACTAGGGGTAATGGAAACAATCGATTTGAAAGCTTTTTTACCTGTAGTGGTGGTTGAAGCGGTAACTGGAACACTAATTGCCTCGGTCATTGCTTGGCCATAGATGTCATAGCCAGAAACAGTAAACACAGATGCAGTAATAGTGGAGCCACCGGTTGTAATTGACACAGCGCGGGCATAGTCAAGTACATACACAGTTTGACCTGCGGTGTTAATAGACGAAACAACACCTGCAGTTGACAATGCACGCAAAGTCATTGCTGCGCTTGCTGTTGTTGCCTGAGCTGTAGACAAAGCTGTAGTAGAAGGTGCTGCTGGGCAAGCATCAAACACATACAAACGACCCAATGGGCCCACGCCTTGACCCATAGGGGAAGGCGAAGCTTGTGTAGGTGTACCATATGTTAAAGAAACAGTTACTGTACCAGAGCCAGAAGCACTAGTCAAGATAACAGTGTTGAGTGTTCCAAGTGGGGGGTTGCTATACGCACCGCCAGTAGTTAGCGTTAAGCCAGTTACAACGCCAGCAGAGACAGAGCTAACAGTTAGTGTTGCAGGGTTGCCTGTACCACCAGCTACTTGCAGTGTATCGCCAACGGCGTAGCCACTTGAGCCACCAGAAACTAAAGTTACTGCAGTTGCAGAAGTTTGATACGCCAAAAACGCATCAGTGCCCATGTACGTTTGGGCAGTACCTAAATAAAGATCATCACCAAATTGTGGCATTTTGTCTTCTCCATGAAAAGCATGACAAATGATGCGGGGGATTTAAGGTTCCCCCGCAAAACCTTTAGGCGCCAGGGGTGCCAAACAAGGCACGTGGGTCAGTCCAGTTAGGAATGTAACGTTCTGTGGCTTTGTAACGCATGGAGTCGGTTTCGAAATCGCCTTCCATGGTCTTTTCCAAAGCACGACGCATCATCAGCTTCATACCTTCTGGTGCGTCGGTTTGAACCCACCAGTTAGTAGCAGAAGTCAAACGGCTGATAACGGTAGCGCCTTCAGGCAACAAACCAATCGATTTGATTGGGTTGATGTCATTGTTAGCGGTGCCGGTACGCAACACAGACTTCAGCAAAACTTCAGCTTGGAAGACGTTACCAGGAGCAACAACCAGTTTCAGAGGCTGCAACCGGATCTTCTTGCCATTGTTATCAACGGCTTGGCGAATTTGAATCAACATTTGTTCCAAAGAAGTTTGGCTCAGTGCAGCAGCAGTAGACAACTGATTGCTGAAAGAACCAACTGCAATCGGGTGTGCAGTGTTGATCAAAGAAACGCCGTCACCGCCGGTGTAAGAGCTGTTAAATGCACGGTTCAAGATGTTAGCGCACAGCAATTCTTTGGTTTCCACCAAAGATTGTGCCAAGTGCTTAGCATAAACTTGACCGATACGGATGTGGTCGCCGTCTTCAACCAACACTTTGGTCAAAGCAAACGCCAAACCGTACACGTTATAAACATAACGTTGCAAGAACAGCACGCCGCCTTGTTGGTAGCTTACTGGAGAGCCGTCGGGCAACTGTGGAGCTGCACCGAAGCCGTACAAGACGGGCTCTTCATGGTAGTTACGTGGGATACCTTGTTGTTCACGGAAAACGGTCGACCATTCGTCGGCACGTTGATCATAAACACCGTCAAAGGACTCGTTAAGAATTGGTTCAACAATACTTCTAAAGTCCGTACTGCGCATTGGGGCTGCCATGATGCTATCCTTTCTTTAATTACACAATCGCGGTATATTGACCGAAGAATTGTGTGTTAACCATTTGGACGCGCACAATGGTGTATGCATCCCCCCATGCGTTGTCGGCGTAAGGAGCCAGATCAACGACACGCATTTGGCCTTGGGCGTTATTGGCCACGTTGGTTGAAGCACCAAGGGTTGCTTGCGACAAACCTGTGGTAGTAGAACCTGCAGTAACGTTGGTGAAGAAGTATTCACCGCCAATAGACGTTTGAGCCATTGAGCCATCGGCTTGAATTTCATAAATGATATTCAAATCATTGTAGAAATAAGCAACGATTGATGTACCGGTTGTGCTTGCGGGCCAGTAGTTGGACACGCGGCGACGGCCGGTGGTATCAGTCCATTCAACGCCTTGGAAAGAACCTGTCACAGTTCCAGTAGCCAATGCGGGAAGGATAGTACCATTGGTTGATGTGCTTGTCTGGTTGCCTGCTTGTCCATAAACAATAGGCTGACCTTTCAAGATGTTGGCACTAAAGCCAGATGCAATACCGTTGGCCAGCGCCTGAGCACGTTCCAACCCAGTTGGAAAGAATGCAGGGCGCAAACCAAACGGAGCGGATGTTGCTGACATAATGAGCTCCTAAATTAAAAATTACCTGAAAACAGGCACTTCTCTTGTTTGGTCAAATCTCATACCTTCACCCTCAATTTGAACCAATGGCTTCCCACTACTGTCTTTTGCGCCAAGCAACGATTCTTGTTGGACTTTAATCTTCTCCTGTTCATCCAAAGGTGCATAGTGATGCATCTCGGCCATGAAGTCTTGGTAGATATCCATGGGGAGTTTATAAAGAACCATCTCGTTGACGGAGACAAAACCCGCGAGCTCACCCGACTTAACCTTTAAGTGTTCAAAGCCGGGAACTTCTTCAGCTTTCACAGGTATATAGCCAAGGCGCAAACGTTTATGTATTGGGTCGTATTGGTTGGTTGTGGATAACCAGCATAAGTGGAATCCCGGAATTTCCGGTGGGGTTGGAAGGGCTTCTTGTTGCCATTCCGAACGGAATGCCCTGCGGCGCTCCTGCGATGATACCATGTGGTCTTCAGGACCGCGCCTTTGCAAATCGTCTGTAGCACGATTTTCGCGGCCTGCATTAGTATTCTTTTTAAGTCTATCGTCCATGATCAGTTCCTCGATTTATTTTGGCGGTCCCACTCGGCGTATTTGCGAATGGCGTTTTGGCGTAGTGCGGGATTGTCCCAAAGTCCTGCTTCTTTCATAGCAGCGACGCGGTCTGGGCTAAGCCTAAATTCATTAGACTTTGTTGTTGCCATAGACTCACGACCTGAACTTGTCACTACAGACCTCGGTTTCTGATTACGGACACTGGAATCATTATAACTACTATTTGTTTTGTTGGGAATATATTTTTGCAATCTTTCGTCCAACTCATCCCAGTAGTCTTCGCTTGTAGGGTCAAAGCCTTCCGCGGTTAGCTTCTTGTCAATCATTTGCGCAATGGCTGACTCTTCGTTTTTACCGCTTGGGTCATACCAAGTGTTGCGCTCCATCCATTCTTCGGCGTATTTGCGAATGACTGGGTCCGCAGTAGGGGCTGGTGCAACAGGTTCTTGCGCTTGCTTAACAGCTTTTTGCTTAGTTGCTTGCAAGTTTTGCAACTTTCGACGAGCTTCGTACAAAAGTTCCTCAGACTTGGTCACGCCGGCCCCATCGCCGCGTGCCACAGCCTCTTGCATCTTCATCTTAGCATACTCGACTTGCACGCCAGCGTCTTGAATAGCTTTATCAACACGGGCGAGCTCGCCATTAACAGCACTGCGCTCAACCTTGGCCAATCGTTCTGATAAGGCCTCATTTTGCTTGCGCAATGCCGCAATTAAGTGGTTAGATTCACGTGCTTTTTCACGGTGAATTTGTTTTTTAAGCCGTCGTTCTTCTCGTCGAGCTTCACGAATGGCTTCTCTATCCGGATCGTTGTCCAATCCGTCATTAGCAGGCGCAGCTGGACCATCATCATGGTCATCTTCTACTGCTGCGGGCTCAGGAGCTGGGATTTCTGGGGGCAAAGTTACGGTCGCGCCGCCATCTTGTGCCTCAGTTACCTGCATCTCCATCTTATCGGTAGGAGTCATACAGTTTTCCTTTCAAAACTTAGATAAACGCTTTAATATCGCGTGGGTCGCCGGTTACTTTGCCAATTAGTTCATGGTCATTAAAGAACGTAAACAAGGCTTTACCGCTTGCGCCTTGCTCATCGGTGAAGTCTACTTCCCAACGATCGCCGCCCCATTTAGGAACGCGGACAAAATCGCCGACTTGCGCCCATGCGCCTTCAGGCCAGGGTTCCATAGATTCACGTTTTTTAAAAGCCAATGGCCCAATTGCCAAGACTTTACCAATCATGGTGTTCCATTTCTCGGTTTCCTTGGTATCTTCGGGAATGTAAATTCCGGCTGATGTTACTTTTTCCTTGACAGCGCGGAGCTGAACAAGAATACGAGCTCCATAGGGAGCCATGAGAGGGTCTACAATAGGGAACGCTTCTTCAAGCGTCTGTTCAACGTCGTTCGACATTTCTTTCTTCCTCTAGAATGTTGTTAATAAAATCTAAGACTTCTGACAAGCCTTGGTGCTGCCCGACCAAGCGTTGGTACGTTTCAAAATTGATGGCATTGCCATTGGCAAGGCCTTCTGCAATTTCATGTTGCCGACGCTTGATCTGGCTGATAAGTGTGTTTAGCATTTATCGACCGCGGCCTGTGCTCTTTTTCATAGGCGCCAGCACAAGTGCTATGCCCATTTTTCCACTATGCGCATGACCGCCTTTTTTCATTGTGGCAATCTTAGGCCCAGTGGCTTTGGTCAGCGGTTTAACGCTGCCTTTAGCAGGAAGATTGCGAATCTTGCTTTCAGGATAGGCGCCAATTTTGTTAACACCTTCTTGATGGCTAACTTCAGCTGGTTCGCCTGAGTTAGACCCTACTAAATTAACTTGTCCGCCTTTGGCGTATTTGGCAACTTTTACCTTGCCGCCTTTTTTCATATTGTCGCCCATGATGTTTTCACCCATGGCCATACGTTTATGCTGACGAATTGCTTCTTCATTCATATCGATTCTCCTTAAAATCCATGATGATGTTTACCAGTTTTGCCACCGCCAAAGCCGTGCCAATCGTGGTGGGGTTTAGCGGATTTAGCTCCACTGGACTTAGCAGCACCGCCTTTTTTAAGGGCCGTAGGGCTACATTGCTGCGAGGCAACTTGACACATGCAAGGCACGGCTTGACCCATAGCGTTTTCATCACTAAGTAAGCGCTGAGCCGGACTTGCCATGCCTATTGGCAATTGCGCGCATTGCGCTTGAAAGGGTTTTGTCATTGCGGCATTCCTAAATTAGATTGAAGTTTGTTCTGGACATCCAAAATGGTCTTGGCTTGCTCATGCTGCAAGTTCGCAGCATCTCGACTGATTTCAGCTGACTTAATTCGTTCTTGAGTCAAATTGTTCTCAGTATTCTTAATCAAGTCAGCCTGCATGGCAGTAGATTTTTCTTGGTTAATCAGTTGCATGTCTTGAGCTTTAAGCGCCAAGCTTTGCTGGTCATACTGCGCCTTGCGCTGCGTCTCGGCCAAAGATGTTTGCACCAAGCCTTGAACCTGTGCTTGCACATTGGGGTCAATAGACTGCTGAGCGCCTTGCGCAGCTTTTTGCACCAGTTCAAACATTTGTTGGATGTATTGCAGTGATGGGCCAAGTTGCTCTTTGCTGTCTTGATGCGTATGCTGCGCGGCGGCGGCGACCAGTTTTTGCGCCTCTGGTGTAATCGGGCTAGTGCCAAAGATAGCAAAAGGCTTGCCTAGAGCAACACTGGCGTAAGCGTCCGTCTGATGCAAGTACCACAAACCAAAGTGCTCAATAACGTGCGCCAAAGTAGCAGGTAGGAATGTTTTAGGCACAGCGGGGTTCATACCAAAGACTGGGTCCACCGCAAATTGCAAGTGCGTCATAATATGAGCCATGTGGTCTTGCTGCGGAAAAGCGCCAACAGGCTTGCTCATCAACATGGCCACATTTTCCAAAGCCGGATTCATGTCTTTAACTTCTGCGGGGTCAGGCAAAACTTCATTGACATCAGGCAGTTTAATTTGCTTGAGGATTCGCTTTTCAACGGCCAAACGGTCATACAGGTCAGGGTTAGCTTGTGCACGAGCTGCCAAGGCTTGAACTTGGGCGTAGCGTTGTGACTCAGCAAAGATGTTGGGGTCAGAAACCGGGATGATGTCTGAGTTAGTAAGAAAGTCTTCTTTTTTAACATCCAAGTCAGCGACAATCTCATTCTTGCGCTGCTCATCCAAATACCACCGGTTAATACGGCCAAGGATTCGAAGAACGCGGCGCTGTGAGTCATGGAGTCGTGAATGAATGGCCGAGAAAACCGCAGCGCCTTGCTCAATCAAAGCTTGTGTAGTTCCAACTGGGGCGTTTGACGTTACGTCAGCGATCTTTTCCTCAGCGGTAGTAACTACGCCCTTGGCGGCGTCGGTCAGCCAACCCAGCAACTCCATCAACACATTAGATGGGGGATTAAAAGGTACAGGCATGGCGATCTTGCGCACATCATCAATGCCTGGTGCCCCTTCTATTTCACTGACTTGCGTAGGCTCAATGACCGTAGTCTGTCCGCTAATCTTGCCGCCCTTGAGCTTAAGCATCGTAGGGGCGTTGTTAATGTGAGCTGAATCCAATAAAGCACGTAAAGCACCAGTAAGAGCAGCACTAAGCCCGCCAATAAGATGAGGCAAACCAATAGCGTAAGCACCGCGCCAAGGTATGAACTTAAACTCAACCAGCCAGTCCAACTTAGTAAACGTTTCATCACCGTTCTCCCAATTGCGATATAGCCCAACAATTTGCTGCTCATTCTCATCAACCATCATGATGTAAGGAGCTCTATCACCCTTGGTAAACTTATCCCCTTCTTGTTCAAGCCAAGTGTAAATGTGAAAGACTCGACGCACGCCATCTATGTTGTCATTCTGATCTTTACGACCCTCAATTTTGTCATTAGCTTTTTGCGCCTTGGACTCATCCGGCTCCATGGGGGCGCGATACACGCCTAGGTCAGTGTACAGGCCTTGCGCAACGCGCAAGTCATACTCATCCTGTGTAATGTCTTGGACCTCGGTGACGCGCTGTGCCGTGTAAAAGTTAGCCGCCGCAAAGGGCAAGTAGATGTTGTCAATGGGAACAAACTCGGCGCAGGGGCGTTTCTTCAACTCATCATACCAAAGCTTCATATACTGACTGCCGCCAAGTGGGAGCTGTGTCAGCAATTGCTCCTGCTCATCTCGGTATTCTTCAATCTGCTCAGTCAGTTGCCAGTTCATATAATCGCGCTTGCGATCGGCTTTCTCAATCTTAGCCTGCGTTGTGTCGCCAATAATCTTAGTTTTGACCGGCCCATCTGAAGGGAATAGCTCCTTGATGGCGCGGGCAGCAAAGTCAACGCAAGCCTCTGCCATAACGGGGTGGACAACTTTACTGGCGCCCATGAACTGAGCGCCGCCTGGAGCGTCATTGCCTAAGCCCGTACGACGCAGGCCTTCTTCATATTGCTTATCTCTGTCTTCTCGAGCTTCTTTGTCTTTCTCAATCAAGTCCAAGTACTTAATCGCCAAATTAGAAAGCTCCCAACTTGGCAAGCTATCGGCCAAGTTTTCGTAAAAATCTGGGGTCGCCTCTGGCCCTTGCAAGTTATCCCCAAAGGTTACTATGGCCGAGCCGTCGGGCATCTCCTCGACCATTGCTGGATCATCTGCGCCTTCTATATCATCAAACAGTTCTTGAATGCCCTCACTGGTTGAGCCCGTGATAGGGTCAATGAACCGATTGTAGTCTTGAGGAATCGGCATTTCAGTAGCCATTAAGCTCTCCTAAGTAATGCAAGGCGCATTTCATCTGGGTTATTGGTTATGTGAACTTGGCCACCGCGCTTATGGCCCTCAGGCTGCGTGTCAGTGTCTGCAACAGGCGGGCCGCTTTCACCATACGTAGGCGGAGTATCTGGATTGACAAAGTCCGCGAACTCACGCTCTGTCATAAACCGCGGAGCGTCAGGCTCAAAGTGCAACGCCGTGTTAAGAATGTCACGCCTTTCATGTGGCAAATTTGTAGGCAACGCGTCTTGCAATGCGGGTATAACATGGTTAGGGTTGCCAAGATCTACCAAGCCATGCATCTCAACGTCATGCCCGCTAACATCGCCCCATTCACGACTGTTCAAAAAGTCTTTGACCGCGTCTCGCATGTTTGCCAGATAATTAGGATCTTTTCGCGCGTAGCCCGCAGCTCTCTCGCTTGAGTAATAATTGCCCGGTGGCTTAATCTCGTAAATGTTAGGCGGTTTGTCTTCCAACCCGCTAGGGTGATCAACAACTTGTACTTGTACATGTGGGCGCCCATCTGAATCTAGCAACGCGTACAATTGTCGATCAACACCGCCGCCGTAACGTTGAGCATTACCCTCATCTTTTGTGCACCATCCGCCGGCTTGACCAATGCTTTTACACACTGTCATGCCTTCATTCGAGTCAGTGTCGGGAATGGCCACCCACTTACCGCCTTTGTCTTTGGCTTCTGCGTATGAAAAGTTGGGGGCTTCGCGGTATGGGTTGGCTTTCAAATTGTCAAGCATGCCTTCTTTCTCGGCACGCGCAGCCATCATTTCTCGATACTCGTTAATGTCATGCACACGCTTAACGGCTTGAGGCACTGTGACTTTTTGCAAGTCCTCGGGCTTCCATTGCAAGTAGGCCGGCAAGTCAGTGTGCCCATCAGTTGCGCTTTCTAGCTCGTTGACCAAGTGATCAAAATACGTTTCCTTGCCAAAGTCGCTTGGAAATGGGACTGAATGAATCGGCGTATTGGGGTCAACACTATTAAGCCAAGGGTTGCTTTTTGAAAGCTCATAGCCGCGGTATTCACTTGCAGGACGCGTATTGATTTGACTATCGCTCAGGTCTTCCCAAATCTCGCCGCGGCGCGTATTGTGCAACGCATCCCACATATCGCCCTCTTCCATTTCATTGAAAGTTTTATTGGCAAAGCCTTCTTCAGGATAGCCTGCTTTAACGCGAGCATGGGAAACACGATCCGGCGTCCAAAACTGCAAATCATTCTCAAGCTCTGCGCCAGGGATATGGGAGATGCTTTGCCCGGGATAATCGGGGTGTAGGCCCTGGTGCATAAGTCGCAATGGGTCATCGGGTGTTGACATTTGGTTTCGAACATATTTTTGTAGCTTAGTGTCTACCCAGTTGTTAATAGCGCCGACTTGCGCCATTCTTGCTTGCGTAGCCGGCGTGTCTGCATGCTCGGCCCAAGCGCCGCCAACTGCAATTGCCTCATCACGATGTACAGGCTCTGCAATCTTAAGATTGTTAATGGCTTCTTTCACCGAGTCAGGGGCGAACTTAGAGCCTGCAGGCCGCCAGTTGCCGCCTGGCGCTTTGATGGCCATGCCTACCGGCATGTTCTTGGTAGCTTCAATGGCAGCAGGCTGAACGATAGGGGCCACGACATTAGTGCCCATCCACGAGCCAATGTCCTCCGAGTGCTGAGCCGCGGGGCTCATGCCAAGCGTCTTGGTCATGTTAGGCGCCCTTGCTGCCAGCTGCTCTGAGGTTGGGCCTGCCGGCATACGAGCAAAGAAATCTTGTGCTGTCTTAGGCAAGCGCGGAGTCATGTATTCTCTAAGCAAGGCGTTCACATCTCCGGGAGCCCCAAGTATACCGGCACCAGTACCTTTCACAGCGCCATAAAGCATAGGTGCCAGACCCTGTGTCAACGCATCAAGTGGGTTAGCCTGCACACCTTTGTTGACTCGGCTGCCCATGCCTTGCTGGGCCAGTGCATACTGCATCTCATCTGGAGTTGGCTGATCAGACGGCATATGGGTTGACCCTCCTGGGCTGTGTGTCATCGACGTAAATGTCAGTGTCATTATACACATGATCGATCACAAGGAAACCCATATCTCTGAGAAGACGCAATCCCTGCGTCGTGGCGTCCACCAAGTCATCGTGTCTGACTTCGGGGAAGGCGCAAAGCTGGCTGATCAGGGGCTCGGCCCATGACCTGGGAGTGTTCTCTTTCTTGGTGGACTCGGGCACATAGACCAAGCCCCGCTGAATGATGGGTGAGACTACGTTCAGGCGCTGTGTCTTGTCCGCCATCCCTGGGTTGTAAGATCTGACCTGCAGACCAGTGCGCTGCAAGTCTTGGATTAGGCTGATGCCGGCGGACTTGTCCTCGATCAGAATCAGGTCAACCTTCTTCCCGTTGCCAAACTCATTGGGGTCGCCATACACGGTGCTGGCTTCATCGACCACTCGGGGTCTAAGGTCTGGGTACTGCATATGCTCTTCCCAGCAATCAATAATCATGACCGACATAGGAGAGTCAGGCCCAGGCTTGAAGATGCCAAACACAACGCAGGCTGTGGGGTCGTTATGCGTTTTGTCTGAGGTTGCGCAATCATAGCTCTGGACCACGTACTCAAAGCGGGGCAAAGGCCGAGGCTCGCCATTCTCAAAGTAAGCAGGCCAAAGCTGGAACCAGTCCCGCTTGACGATACCGGCTTCTTCTGGATCGATCAGCTCGGCGTAGATTTCTTGCCTGCCAATCTTGGTGCCCTCATACTGAAGAATCTGCTTCTTGTATGTGGGAGCTAAGTTAGCGATGTTGTCATAGGTCGAGGCCATTGTGTAGGCAACATCATCCCCATCGCGCTGGACCAGCTCCACGATCTTAGGTTTAGGCTTTGGCGTGGTTGTGCATATGAGTTGAGGGTGCTTACCTAGGCGCATGCCAAAAGCGATCATGTCCCAGGCATCGTCCAAGTATTGCCAAGCTGCCAATTCATCAAGCCAGCCTCTATGAAACTGTGGGCCCCGGAATCGCTCCGGCTCCGACGCCGGAATCCCTTTGATGATGCTGCCATTCTTAAGCGTGAGCTCATGCAGCGATTTGACATACGTGTCTACAAGAATGTTGGGGCACACCGACAGGAGTCCAGAGTCTCCCTCAAAGCAAACATCGCGCACATCACCTGATGTGGGGGCAGAGACCAAAGTGCGAGTCCCTGGGTTTGCCCATGCGTACCACCAAGTATCCTCGGCCGCGGTTCGAGTCTTACCCGCGCCACGACCCGCCAACAAAAGCCAAATGTCCCACCACGCACCGCTAGGCGGGATCTGGTGATCGTTCGCAATTGTGAGCCACTTAGTTCTGGCTTTGACGGCAGCTTTCCACTCAGGACTGGACTTATTGAGATCAGGCCCAGACTTGATGCGACGCGCTATACGCTCACTCGTCGCTTGACTCAGCATCAGCTTGCCTTGCAGCTAACAGATCTTGCATCAGATCTTTTGCAAAGTCATGTATGACGTCGACTTCAATTGCGTCGCCATTTCTGCCGGACACTTCAACGCGCGTATTTTCACGATACTCAGGAAAACGCGCTTGCACGATAAACTTAAACAGCTGTGTATTAACACGCGGCCCGCCGGGGACTTCGACCATGTGTGACTCGGCAAGCTTTTCATAATGTTTGCGCGCCAGATCATGTGCTTCATTCATAGCGTTGAGAAATTCGGGATGAACTAACTCCCATTCTGGGAGCAAAGTGCCTGAAATCCCGAGTTCGCATGCAATTGCAGTGCGTGAAAGACCCTGTCGCCCGTATTCAATGACACGGTCACACATGGCGGGATCGTATTTAGTGGGACGCCCGCGACCACGCTTAACTGGTGTATTCATACCAACGATTGTACACTCAATTTTTGCAGGTCGTACACACAATTTGTAGTTACAAAAAAAGTTACAAACAGCGCGAAAACTTTTATACGAGCGATATATATACTCTATAAATATATATTTTATAAAGTATTGTAATTAATGTAATTAGGTAATTAGAACACAGAGTCAACAACTTAGAGCCCGGTCTTAATGTAATCTATACATAACTATGCTGCTTGTTTTTGTAACTTATCAAAAAGATTCATTAGAATTCTGCACTTCACGTGCAATTGCATCAGCTGTCTTTTCAGCGACCTGCCTCTTATTACACGTATTGATTACATTTTGTAATCCGACCATCCATCCTCGAACCGTGATAGTTTTGTACGAATCTGTGGGATCTTTCTTCAAAGTCACGATGACTTCGTCACCAGGATGCAGGTTTGCAAGCGCTGCTTTGATGTACTTGGTTGCGGGGATTTTCTCCTCGCCTTGCCAAGTTTTGAACAGTATTTGCAGTTGTTGGTTGGTGAAGAACGCCGCCTCACCAATGTTGGACTTAGTCCACTCAATGAGATCGTTGGCAAATTGCTGCGTCGGGGATTGCGAGAGCTTAACGATTTGAGCCTTGCGTTTGGTGTTTGGCGCTGCCTCAAAGGGGTCAAAGTTTGCAATGTCTCTTTCATAATACCAGTTGAGCACGTGGCTAAAGCCGCCGGTCCTTGCCCACTTCATTAGTTCATTGACCATGGGCCGCGTCTCTTTGTTAGTCAGCGTTTCAGGTTTGTAGATGGCTTCACGGCGTGCGTTGTTGCCCATCGTCGTCACATAGGGCCTATTGGTGGTGAACACGAAGTTCATAAAGTTTTCTATCGAGTATTGATGCCCATACTTATTGTTGATAGTTATTTCTTTTGATGTGATGAAGTTTTTAAGCTTGGCGGAGTGGTCTTCACGGTCAGATGAAGGCTCATTCACAACCACAAAGATCTTGTTCTTCAAGATACCGTTGAAGGAGCCAAATAGTTCATCGGGCCCTACTATGCAAGCAGCGCCGCCTTCTCCGATGCCCATCATCTCGGCTATGAACTCCGCCACGGCTGATTTGCCAATGCCCTCAATGTTGGAGACAAATTGTGGGGTTGTATTATTTCGCCTATGAGGAAATTGTATGATATTGGCAACCCAGTTGTGCCAATAGTCAGCAAACTCGGGCTCATCCCTAAAGAAATAGTCGCAGAATTTTGTGTATAGATCAATTGAACCGGCCAAAGGCTCATAGGCCCAGCTGTTGAGATAGTTGTAGCACCCATCCGGTGTGACGCGGAGTCCCTGATACTGGGGAAAAACGCCTACTTTCCGAATATCACACCTCTTGTGCCACTTCTTATACTCCTCAAGCATAGCAACTTCTTTAGTCACTACTTTAGGGGGCTGGCCGGCTCGACCCTGCACCGTGTTGGTTTGGACAAAGATATGCTGCGCTGAGTCTATCTTAGCTTTTTGGAATGACATAATCAAGCCATCCCCTAGGCGGATCACATCCCCGTTGAACAAGGCGTATTTAGTTGAGAATTCATGAAGCTTTACATCCAGCGTGTCCACCCCGTTCATGACAATGGAGATGCTGGTCATAACATCGCCGAGATTGCCTCCAGCCTGCAAGTGATCGTCAATGGCGTACTTAGCCCCTGGCCCTCTACTAAATTTGCCAACTCTGCAAAGATGGACCTCAGCGCCCATACCTCTAAGCGTGATCGCCAATTTAGTCTCTGCCAAAGCGACCTGCTCATTCAACTCCCCATCGTCCTTGGCCCCGTCATAATCAAAGATGACGTAAACTTTTCTGGACTTGGACTCAAAGCTGGTTTTCTTTTTCCACATAATCTGCATCAGATCCTTGTGCAGATGTAGTCCATTTTTGTCTGTCCAACTCGTCACCCCTGCCAAGCCCAAACAAGCATAAGGCAATGAGCCCTTAACTATTTCTTTGGTGATGGCCCAGGCTTTGAACTCGCCCTCTGTGATGATGATTGGCACATCCACGTCCATAAGGACTCTCGGCCAATTCGTTTTAGGTGGAAAATAGATATGACTGCCACTGGCTCGAGCCTGTGAGTACTTCATCTTGGTCTTTGGCTGTAATAGCCTGACACGGTTAAAGCCGGTGTCTTGACCTTGAACATCTCTGTAAGGTATTTTGACCGTCCACTCTTTGGTGTGGCCAATTAACTCTTTTGTCTCCTCTGGGCTTAATAGCTCCAAACCTAGCTCGGCCTGGTCTATGTCTATAAAGCCTCTGTCCGTGAGGAAGTTGTCATATAATTGTTGGGGTGTGATAACACTGGCGCCAAAGCCCGTTGGCGCTGTCTGCTTCTGCATGAGACATCCTCTTTGCTAAACGTTTCAATAGTCAATGATGAGCTACTATACATCAAAAAATATGTGAAAAAAATTTATTTTTTGTGTGCGAAATCACGAAAGCAGCTGTATAATTTACTTACAGCACAGCTGCTGTAACTGACTATTGAAAGGAATTTATATCATGGCATGGCAAAAATCTACCACCACCAAACATACCTGCGGCGGCCCGGTCTTTGGCAAAAAAACCGCTGGCTGCCCTCGCTGCGACGAGCTGCTTGCCGGCGCAAAGCCCACAGTTTGGAACTTCAACTCACGTAAAAACCAAGAGCTCAGCTTAGCTCAGGCCATCCGTCAGCATAACTGCTTGACAAGCCGCTGCGGCCCAGTCTGCACGGCCTTTGAATGGTAAAAGCAGCTGTATAATCCAATTTTGTTTGACTATTGAAAAGGAATGTATCATGGAAGACTTGGAAACTATCATCAAAACGGTTGAATCAGATCGCCTATCGGTGTCTACCTGGGACGATGGCGGTGTGTACATGCATGTTATGCGCAGTGGCTGCTCAATGGGCCTTACACTTACACGCGGTGAGGCCGAGCAGTTGATTGCCGGCTTGCAACAAATCCTTAACTCGGTGGAGGCGGTATGACACAAACAATGGCGTGCCCTAACAGTTTATATGAATTCCTTGGTGACATTGACAGTGTCCCCATGACCGTGTGGTATGACTATACACCGGCTGAGCGGGGTTCATACTACGAGCCCAGCTATGATGCTAGCATTGAAATTTGCAACGTGATGGTCAATGGCGTAGAGCTTGGCCACATCTTATCTGACAAGCAAATTGCGATGTTGGAAGAACAAATTTACAAAGCACTTAATGAGGTTGACTATGACTAATTGGGATGAAAAAGAGCCTAGTGTTTGGGTTGTTTGGGCCGTGGCAGCTTTTTGGCTGCTGCTTTTTTGGATGGGCATATGGATGCTCTTTGCTTTTCTGGAGTAATATGATTTTAGTTAAAAAAGAATTGTGGGAAGAATCCTTTGAGGATTGGGCCAAGCTGCTCAAAACGGCCAAGTCCGAAGAGTTGCTGGACGATCCCAAAGCGGTGTGGGACGAGGCTTGGCGGCAAGCCGTTATGATTTGCATTGCAACGATAGATCAGCACGCTGACTTGCTCACGGCTGACAAGTTGAATCAACACATTTTAAGGAAGCTACTTAAATGAGAGAGTTCATTGGCACAGAGCATGACAATAAGACCGCGGCTGAAAAGCAAGCTCTTATTGAGTTGGCAAGACAAGGCCGTGACGCACCGGGCACCGCGCAAATCCTTGGCGCCCCTCCACCCCCGGTTGACAATGGCACTAATCTGCTGCCTGATCAAACCAACGTGACCGGGCAGGGGGACACCAACGCCTTGCAACGGTTCATCAACATCTATCAGCCTGGTGAATTGGTTGCACGACAAAACTTTCGTAAACACTTACTTCAAGTCCTTGAAGAATGGAAAGGCATACCCCATGACTAACGAACAAATTGCAAAACTATATGACCAAGCCTTGGTTATTGAAAACAATGGTGACTATGTTGCTGGCGAATTAGACCCCGTAAAGTTTGCCAAACTGGTAGCACAGCATGAAAGGCTAATGTGTTCCAAGTTTTTACAAGAGACTATGAACCCTTTGAGCTCCGAGTATATTGATCAGATCGAGGAGGGTATTTGGAATGACTAACGAACAAATCATTGAGATGGCTAGACAGGCGTGGTCTGATGCTGGTGAAGGGTGGGTTGTAGATCGTTGGTTTAATGGCAGGGCCAAAGCGTTTATAGGCTTTGCCAAACTGGTGGCAGAGCATGAGCGTGAGGCGTGTGCAGAGTTGCGCAAAACTTTGTCAGCCATTCCAAATAGCCATGTTCCACAATTACAACCAGCAGTTGATTCTGCGCTTGATTTTTATGCCGAAAGAATCCGAGCAAGGGGACAAGCATGAACAGAGATGACATTATTGATTGGGTAACGCAAGTGGACATGGCTTTTTTAAAGCGCATTGAACCTTGGAATATGTTTGACAAATATGAAGCCTTTGCCAAACTGGTAGCACAGCATGAACGTGAGGCGTGTGCAAAAGAAGCAGATAAACGACTGTATGACTACACCATGCTTACATCAAACCCGCCACAAAACGGTGCGGCATGGAGTATTGCAAACGCTATTCGAGCAAGAGGTGAAGCATGACTGAAGAACAAATCATCGCTGAGATGGAAAAGATTAAAGAGGCACAAGCGCATTGGAAGAGCGTACAGAACGGCTCTTACGAGATGGCTCTGGAATGTGCAGGTTACACACGCCTGAGGAATGAACTTAAAGCATTAAGGGAGGCTAAACATGACTAAAGACGAAGCCCTACGCATGGCGCTGGATGCGTTGGAAAAACTGTTTGGTATTCCTGATATGTTGACTGGAGAAAATAGTGGCGATGTTGCTGTGTGGCGAATGGGCGGTTCATATCGGACGCAACAAGCCATCACCGCCATTAAAGAAGCACTGGCACAACCAAAGCCTGTGGAACTGGACATAACGATTGATGACGATGATGCGCTGGCTTACCTGCGCGACATGGTTGTTCAGTCAGATGGTGACTTGAACCCAATCCGTCTGGTTGTTTGGCGTGGGCACTCCGGGTATGGCCTTTACATAGCTTCAGCGGATTACCCGGAAGAAGGTGCGATCAAGATTGCCGATGTTGCCGCCACCCCACCCGCAGCACATCAGCTATGGGTTGGGCTGACGAATGAGGAGATTGAAAAAGTGTGGGGAGGTATACGGGCAAATGAATATCACGATTGCGTACGGCCTTTTGCCCTAGCTATAGAAGCCAAATTAAGGAGTAAGAACAATGACTGAAAAAGACTGGACACCGGAAGAAGAAGAAGCGTTTAACGCTATAGAAAAGCAGTCCAACCTGGGCAAGCAAATCCTGCAAGAGATAAAGCCCAAGCGTGAATGGGTTGGGCTGACGGATGAGGAGGTTAGCCAGCTATACACACAGATTCAAGAACAGGTTGACAAGCATTGGGTTGACGGCGGCACCAGCATGATGTTCCCAACAACTTTGTATCAGGCTTTTGAAGCCAAACTCAAGGAGAAGAACACATGAGTTACCAAGACGTAGAACTGCACATGTGGAAATACTGGTGCGAAAAGTACGGCTACGAAAGGGCGGCCGAGGAGTACTACCCAGAAATTTTTTCATCCGATCCTGTCTTGCTGGCGGCCATGAGTCAACTCAAGGCTGCCAAAGCGAGCATTGACGCACGCATGGATATTCTTGGACCTAATCCGCACGAGGAGGAACTATGACCGAAAAACCAAAACTGAGCGTAATCCCATCTTCAGATCAGAAAGCGTTAAGCAATGATTTGTTGGACGAACTACGTTCCGTTATCAACGGGCCTAAGTATGACCATCTCACCGTTGGGCAATTAATTGGCGTGCTTGAAATGGCTAAGCTGCACTATTGGAAAAATATTCTAGAGGAGTAAAACATGACTAAAGACGAAGCCCTACGCATGGCGCTTGAGGCGCTGGATGCGTTGTGCATCAATGATTACAGCGGGTATGAACTTGGAAAACGAGATGCACACCTTGTTGACAACGCCCTTACCGCCATTAAAGAAGCACTGGCACAACCAAAAATTGAGAAATCAAAAGAATGGATAGGGCTATTTGATACTGACGAAGGCGTTTTATCTATTGCCAATATGAATTGTGACGATAAATTTAAATTTGCCCTAGCTATAGAAGCCAAATTAAGGAGTAAGAACAATGACTAAAAAGAAAACCAAAGAGCCGACATACCACTGTCCTGAATGTGGAAGCGACCAAGTGACGACTGAGCATCACCAGATGTTCATGGTCAATACAGCCGAACACTATTGCCACAGCATGAAAACGCAAGATGCAGATTCACCAGCAACCTGTTTAAGCTGCCCTTGGATGGGAGTGAGGAATCAACTTGAGGAGAAGAACAATGGATAAACCAACAACGTATCTAAAACGGTTGCAAGAAGAGCTGCGTTTGCTTGTAGACCACAATGAAAACACGCTTGGTTATGTTCGTTTGCTAAATGCACAAGTGGCTGGCAACACTCACCGAATCACGGAGTTGCAACACAAAATCGCCAAAGAGTTGGGGGTAGGGCCATACGACAAGGAGAAGAACACATGAGAGAAGTCGCCTTTTTTATGTTCTTTGGGGCCTTTGCCTGTGGCTTTTTTGGTCTCATAAAGTGTATTATTGTTTTCTTTTACAACTTTTTGCAAAAAATTTGCAGTTTTTTGTTCAAGATCACGAAAGCAGCTGTATAATTGCTCATGTAGGCAACTACAAACCCCTTGTTTAAGTTCCACTTGTTAATGTTTATTGAAAGGCAATCATCATGGCACACGAAATCGCAAAGACAGTTACCGGCAAAGACGCAATGGCGTATGTTGGTGCAACTCCTTGGCATGGCTTAGGCCAACAGCTCTCCATCGAATCCCCTATTGAAGTTTGGGCTCAAGAATCTGGCCTTGACTTCCAATTGGCTACGACGGACGTGCATTACAAAACTAGCCCAGACAATGTTTACGCCGGCAATGTCTTCAAAGGCAAAAAAGTTATGTACCGCAAGGACACAGGTAACGCCCTTGGCATTGTGTCTGACAAGTACCAAATTGTCCAGCCCATTGAGGTCTTGGAGTTCTTCCGCGATATGGTAGGCTCAATTGCCAATTTGGAGACAGCCGGCGTATTGCGTGGCGGCGCCCATTACTGGGCCCTTGCTAAAATGGATGGCGAGTTCAGTTTGGCCGGTGATAAAGTCAACCAGTATTTGTTGTTGGCTTCCTCGGCCGATGGGTCCTTGGCGACTCAGGCTCGATTGACCAGCGTCCGCGTTGTATGCAACAACACATTGCAATTGGCACAGCGTGGCAAGGCCGAGGTCAGTGTCCGTCACAATCAGATTTTCAAAGCCGAAGATGTTAAGTCTAAACTGGCCAACTTTAATGAAGCTTTTAAGACCTTCCAAGACACGGCCAACATACTAGCTCAAATCAAAGTCTCATCAGCTCAAGCGTCCAGCATCTTCACCAATTTGCTTGGTGGCGATGATAAGAAACCCAGCCGCGCAGCACAACGCGCATTGGCTTTGTTTGATGGCGCAGGCATTGGCTCTAACTTAGAGTCTGCCAAGGGTACAGGCTGGGGCGCACTGAACGCCATCACACAATTGTTGGATTGGGAAACAGCTCGCACCCCCGATGCTCGTTTGGCCAATGCTTGGTTTGGCGGTGGTGTCAATGTCAAGCAAAAAGCTGTAGAAACTATTTTGCAGTTTGCTTAAAAGTCTGGGCCTTCGGGCCCTGCTTTTGTAGTATAATTGACTCACTGATTTTTGAAAGGTATTGTATGAACATCTTCTATCTCCATCACTTGCCACGTATTGCAGCCGGTATGCATTGCGACAAACATGTCGGCAAAATGCTTATCGAGTCATGCCAAATGCTGGCCACGGCTCACCATCATCATGGCAATGGCCATATGGTTTCCTATAAGCCAACACATATTAATCATCCAAGCAACATCTGGGCCCGTCAGTCCAAGGCTCATTACGATTGGCTGGCCGAATTAGCCTCAGGCCTTGGCCGTGAGTTCTTCAAACGTTACGGCAAGCACCACAAGTCACACGAAATCCTTGTGGCCGAATTGCAAGTTGCGCCGCCTGTATTGCAAAAAGCTAAATTTTCTTGGCAGCCTCCCCCATTAGCTATGCCCGACGAATACAAAACCAACGACCCCATCGAATCATACCAACATTTTTACGCCAGCAAACGTGACCGCATGGACATGGTTTACTACAAAGGCGTAGCAACACCGCCCTATTGGCTCCAACAAATTTGGAACTCCATGGACAAACAACAATTAAAGGCTGCATGATGTACAAACTAGTTAGAACTTTTCGTAAAAAGATGAACCTGGCTATGGCGGCAACGCCAACGCTTTTGCAATCAGCCGATGTCAGCTACTTCTCACGCTTTATGCTTGAAGAACTTAGTGAGTTCATGCGCGCCAATGAACGTGAATCCATTGTCGACGCCGCCGACGCCTTGGCTGACTTGGTCTACGTTGCTATGGGCTGTGCACACGCCATGGGTTTGCCTTTTGAGGAGATCTTTGAGGCCGTGCATCATGCAAACATGCAAAAGCAAATTGCTGACAATGAAAAGCATGTCATCAAACCAGAAGGTTGGCACCCACCCGAGCCGGCTATTGAAAAACTTATCAACACCGCCAAGGGGCTGTAACATGAACATCAAAGATCTTATCAATCAGTTTGTTGAAACCAAAGCTTTGAAAGAAAGCCTTAATGAACAAATCAAACAACTCAATGAAAAGCTTGCTCACATCGAGGCCGACCTCATGGAGCAAATGGCCGGTGCCGGCATTACGCAAGCGGCCTCGGACAAGGCATCCTGCACTATGCGTGAAGCCACTCATCCGGCCATCGAAGACTGGGATGTCTTCTATAAGTATGTTGCAAAGACAGGTCAGTTTGAACTTCTTCACAAGCGTTTATCCTCTGCTGCCTTTAAAGAACGGTGGGAAGCAGGGGAGTCAGTACCTGGGACGTCTTCAACGACGGTCTGGGAATTATCCGTTCGTCGCAAGTAACTCGTTAATTTTGAAAGGTTATCCTATGGCTAAAGTTCCTACAAACCCCTCTAATCAAATTGCTTTGTTTGAAGATCAAATGGCAGCAATGGCTTTAGAATCTGTCAAGGCTGAGCAATCAAGCCTTACCACTACGTTCCTGTCTACCAAGTCAGGCACACTTACATATCGAGGTGATCCGGTTGCAGGCAACAAGCTGCAAGTGGTTATTTTGGCCGGCCCAGTCGAAAGGCTTTACTACTCCAGCCGCTATGACCCCACAAAGATTGTTGGGCCTGATTGCTTTGCCATTGCTCAATCGGCTGTTGGCATGAGCCCAAGCCCAGCCTCGCCGCAGGCTCAGCACTCCACCTGCGAAGGCTGTCCTAAGAATGAATGGGGCAGCGCCAATAATGGTGGTAAAGGCAAAGCTTGCCGTGAAACGCGTCGATTGTTGATGATTCCTGCTGACTCAATCACATCGCCTGACTCCATTGCAGGGGCAGAGGTCGCCGCACTGCGTCCACCCGTTACCAGCCTGAAGAACTATGCTAACTATGTGCAAACTATTGCCAGCGTTATGCGCCGTCCTCCTCTTGGCGTGGTGACTGAGATCGCCGTTGTGCCTGACGCCAAGACACAATTCAAGGTTACCTTTACATCGGTCAAAACGGTTGACGATCAGACTGCCATTCAAGCCTTGGTTGCCCGTAGTAAAGATGAACTTGAAAAGGCTATTAATAGTGCTGGCGCTGTGAATGAAGAATCCGAGGAGCCCGCACCGGCTCCTACAACTCGTTATTGAGGACTAGGGGCTTCGGCCCCTTTTCATTATGAAACCAGTTTTTTTAGACTTTGAAACCGAAGGCATCGAGGCTCGGCCTAAGTACCCACCAAAGCCCGTGGGCTTGGCCGTCTTCGATCCTGAAGGCCAGTTTGAAGATGGCTACTTTGCCTTTGACCATCTTCATAACAACAATTCTACTTTTACATATGTCTATGACATGCTTAAAGAAGTCTGGGCTAGTGGGCGTAGCATTTGCTTTCATAACGCTTTGTTTGACTTGGACATCATTGAAACTTATTTCGATCGGCCAATCCCTAGCAATGCTAATTTGTACCATGATACGCTAATCTTGGCCTTCCTCAACGACCCGCACGTACAGTCATTGTCATTGAAAGACTTGGTCGTAACTTATGGCTTGGCTAATCCTGATGAGCGTGATGAGTTAAAAGAGTGGATTATTGCCAATGTGCCTGAGGCCAAGAAAAAGAAATCCACATGGGGCGCATACATCTGTCGAGGCCCCGTAGAATTAGTTGGCCGCTACGCCAAGGCTGACGTCCGTCTTACCGCTTTGCTTTATGATTATTTGGCAGAGAAGGTTTTGCCGGCTCAGCAAGAGCCTTATGTTCGTGAGATGGCTTTGATGCCAATGTTACTTGAAAACTCACGTCTAGGCGTAAGGGTTGATGTGCCGGGGCTTGAGCAAGCAAAGGCCCAAGCAGAAGTAGATATTGCATTATGCACCGAGTGGGTGAAGACATTACTTGGTTCTCCTGATTTGAATGTAGACAGTGGCCAACAGTTGGTCGAATGTATTTATCAATCAGAGCACTGGGACAAAAATAAAGCCTGGCCTACAACAGACAAGGGCCAATTACAAGCAACCAAAGAAGCATTTGAGGAGATGTTAACCAATGAATACCTTAGAGACGTTTTGCGCTACCGAGCCAATCTGTCAACCTGCCTATCAACGTTTATTGAGCCGTGGCTTCAATCCGGCCGAGATACGGGCCGTATCTACACCAACTGGAACAGTGTTCGTGGTGAACGAGGCGGCACGCGGACGGGTCGTCTCAGCAGTACTCCGAACTTCCAAAATGCACCTGTTAGATACCCCAAAGTCAACTTGCCAAGCGACTTAAAGGTTGCCCCTTTGCCTTTGATTCGTAGCTTTATTTTGCCTGATGAAGGCCATAAGCTGGTGGCGTGTGACTTTAACGCTCAGGAGCTGCGTATCTTTGCCCACTTTGAGGCCGGCAACTTAATGCGGCAATATCAACAGGATGCCAGAGCGGACCTGCACGCCTACGCAGCCAAGATGATGACCGAGGCCAGCGGCCGTGAGGTAAGTAGAACTTATAGTAAAGGCGTGTCATTTGCTATTTTGTATGGGGCTGGGCCTAGCAAAATTAGTGACATGCTTGAGATTGACTATGAACTGGCCAAGACACTGATGGATGCTTATACAACCGCAGTGGCGCCTGGACTTAAGGACATGCAATCTACTATGCGGACCCGCTATAAACTAAAGCAGCCCATCAAAACTTTAGGCAATCGTTTAGTTAAGATGGAGCCCCCAAAAGTTATACAAGGCCGCCTCCGTGAATTTGACTATAAAGGCGTCAATCTTTTAATTCAAGGCTCTGCCGCTGATCAGGCCAAGGCAGCCATGTTGTTGTATCAAAAGACTCGACAAGGCAGTAGGCTACTACTCAGTGTCCATGATGAGTTGGTTATCAGCGCGCCGATCGAGCACATCGAGCGTGAGGCCAATTGTCTTATGTCCGCAATGTGCAGCGCCTTGCAAATGGATGTGCCTATGATTAGTGATTACAAAGTCGGCGACACCTATCAGGAAACTAAATGAGCTACTCACATTCAAGCATCAAGTCATACGAAGAATGCCCCTTTAAATATCGGCTGACTCGTATTGAGCATAAGCATGAGCCTTCAGGCCCCGCGGCCGATCGTGGCAAAATGATCCACACAGAGTTTGAAAACTTGCTTAAAGGCATGCTTCAGCTTTACACGGCCGAGACTGAGTACTGGGAGCCCTTTGTCAATGAATTGGTGGCAAAGAACGCTATGTCTGAGCTTGAAATTGGCATTGACAAAGACTGGAAGCATGTACCTTTCTCTGACAAGAATGTCTGGGTCCGCGGTATCTTTGACATCTTTTACATTGAAGGCAACACCGCCTATGTTGGTGACTGGAAAACTGGCAAAGAACGTGATTACCTAGACCAGCTTAAATTGTACGCTAGCTTTATTTTTGCAGCCCATCCATTCATCAACGAGATTAGGCCTGAAATTTTGTTTGTCGATCTTAAAAAGCGTCAGCCTTATAAGCCTATCCCACGCTCGCAGTTTGATGAGCTTAAGGCGTGGGTCAATGGTCGTGTTAGCAAGATTGAAAATGATGACATCTTTGCCCCTAAGCCTAGTGGCAATTGCAGGTATTGCCATTTTCGTAAAAACAATGGTGGGCCTTGCCAATGGTAACTAAGTTGCTTGAACGTGACCTTGAGGCTCATTTTGCCAAGCAATGCAAGCAGCTAGGCCTTATGACTTTAAAGCTAAATGTAAGGTATCAACGCGGTTGGCCTGATAGACTTGTTGTGCTGCCATTAGGCAACATTTTATGGGTTGAGCTCAAAAGGCCTGGCGGTAAGCTCTCGCCTTTACAAGATAAAGTTATCAAGCAGCTTAAAAGCTGGCAGCAAGAAGTGTATGTGCTAGACTCTAAAGAAGGAATTGATCGTGTACTGGGAACCGCATGCGTATCAGATAGCGGCTTGTAAGTTCTTAATCGAACGCGGCTCGGCCAGTCTTTGGCTTGACCCCGGCTTGGGCAAAACTGCCATTGTTTTGTCAGCCTTTACAACACTGCAACAAAAAAGATTGGCCAAAAGAATGTTGGTCATTGCCCCGCTGAGGCCCGTGTATGGGGTTTGGCCTACCGAGGCGCAAAAGTGGGGGCAATTTAGCCATTACTCGGTCGGTGTCTTACATGGCGGCAAAAAAGAGCAAACACTTAAGAAGCTGCATGACATCTATGTCATCAACTTTGAAGGCATCGGCTGGCTGTCCAGCAAACTAAATGGCAAGCCTTGGCCTTTTGATGTGCTGGTTGTGGATGAGATCTCGTATCTTAAAAACACACAAACACAGCGCTTTAAAACTTTAAAGCCTCTGCTCAATAAGTTTGACAGGCGCTGGGGCCTCACAGGGTCCCCCGCACCCAATAGCCTATTGGATATATTTGGCCCACAATATATTATTGACCAGGGGGCCACGTTTGGGCCCTACATATCCCATTTCAGGACCACTTACTTCTACCCTTCAGGATACAACGGCTATGAGTGGAAACTGCAATCAGACGGAGAGAAAAGAATTCAAGAAAAGCTTGATGGTAAGGTGCTTCGGATGGCAGCTTTGGATCATCTTGACTTACCAGAACTTGCCTACAACGATATTATGGTCGAGCTTCCGGTCAAGGCGCGTGACACTTATAATGCTTTCGAGAAAGCTTTGACCATAGAGTTTGAGCAAGGGTCGGTTACTGCGGTCAACGCTGCCGTTGCCGTTATGAAATGTCAGCAAATAGCCAATGGTGGCTCTTATTTAGATGGAGATGAGCGTGCATTCACTTTCATTCATGATGTTAAGACTGAAGCGGTACAAGATCTTGTGGAGGAGCTATCTGGCAATCCTTGCATCATCGGATACCATTTTGCCCATGACCTCGCTAGGCTTCAGGCGGCTTTTCCAGCTGCGCCTGTTATTGGTTCTGGCGTCGTTGGCAATAAGCTTGATGCTATTATTACGGCTTGGAACGCCGGTGAAATACCGGTCCTTCTGGCGCACCCAATGTCAGCGGGTCACGGTCTCAATCTCCAAGGCGCGGGCCATGCTGTTATATGGTATTCGCTTACCTGGAGCTTAGAAATCTATGAACAGTTTATTCGCAGGCTTTGGCGTCAAGGCCAGCAAAACCGAATTATGGTCCACCACATCATTGCAAAGGACACCATTGATGAGGCCATAATAAAAGCCGTCCGCCGCAAAGACAAAACACAACAAAATTTGTTGAATGCTGTGCGTGACTACATTAAACGTGATACAATCACAGCTGTTGACGTTTGAAAGGAAATCATGAACAAACCTACCCGTAAACCCTTAATTATAGAAGCACCTAAAGTGATTGAACTATCTACTGCTCCGCGCAAGCACACCAAGAAATCTGCCATCATTACTGTGTTGGCCCAGACCAACCCTAAGCGTCAAGACAGCTTGGCCTATGAACGTTTTGAGTTGTATCAAACCGGCATGACAGTTGGCGAGTACGTTGAGGCCGGCGGACGATCAGGCGACATTAAGTATGATGTGCAAAATGGCTACATCGAACTGAGTGGCGATGAGGACAACGAAAGCGAAAGCGACGAAAGCGAAGAATGAACATACTCATAACCGGCGTTACCGAGACGCATATCAATAAACCTGATAGAGCTAGCTCAACCAAGTTTGTGTCTATCCCCGAGCTTATGGCCAAGGGTTATGGCCGTCTTGGCTACAACGTGGATCATCGCTATGTAAAGCTTGGCGAAGATCTTAGCATGTATGACGCCGTGTTTGTGTATGTTTATCCGCTGGATGGAAACGCCATTGCACCGGACAATGCCATATACGTGTTGGAGCAACGTCCTGATGCGTATATTTGTCTTGATGACTGGGCGTTTCAAAAGATATTGCCCACATGGAAAGATAAGATCGATCTGGATGCGCTTACAGACCGCACCTGGATTGCGCCGCTCTTTTCATGGGGCAATGTTTCTAAAATGAATTTACCTGTTGCAAACATTTTGCAATGGGACCCATCTTGCTTGTATGAAATGCCGCCTGTGTATAAGCAATCTTGGCAGCAACGCAAGCAAGCTTGGTATAACGCATCACTTTCAAGGGAAGCACATGAATGGGCCAGCTCTCAAAGCCTTAAGTGGCCTATACATTCAATTGGAGGTAAATCTCTCGGACAAGCACGAATACTGGAAAGTGATGTTGTTTGGCAATATGGGTCTTACTATGGAGTTTTATGTCCAACCTACACTCATGCAGGGTGTGGATGGTGGCGAGTTCGGTATTTGCACGCTGCAGCTGCCGGATGTGTCCTCGGTGGCAACCCACTTGAATTAGGCATGATTGCCCAGTCTTATAGCTACACACTAGACTTTTTGGAAAGCCTAGACCGCTATGAATTGGAAATGATTGCCATAGCGCAAAGCATGGACTTAAAAGTCGAGTCATTACATATGACATTAGAAAAGTTAGAGAGATTTGCAAATGATAATCATCCTGGAAGGTCCTGATGGGGCTGGCAAGACTACACTTGCCGAGACCCTTAGACAAAAGTTACAAGGCAACAAGCTGGTGCACATTGTTAAGCATGGCCCATATAGAGATTTGACATCCGAGCATCTGTGCAAAATTTATTTTAGGGGCATGACCCCTGCATTGACACACGATGACATAGTTATTATGGATAGGTCCTGGCTGTCTGAGCCTATTTATGGCAACGCGTACCGCGATGGCTTGAATCGTATTGACACACCAAGAAAGCGCATGCTTGAGCGTGTGGCCCTTTCCCGCGGCGCCGTTGTCATCAACTGCCTGCCTGACTTTGAAACCTGCCTAAAAACTTTTAAAAGCAGAATCAATGATGAGTACTTAGACACTCCTACGCAACTGCAAGATGTGTACGGTGACTATGAGCTTTTGGACCTACACACGGCCTTGCCAGTCATTCACTACAACTATCAAGAAGACAGTGTTGATGAATTGCTGGCCCATCTATCGCGGGCAACGATTGAAAATAAAGCCAGCGGTGGTGGTTGCTTTAATGAAGGCAACATGCTTATGCTGTGTGACCGCGGGCCTAGGGCCAATGTCAAAGACTCTGCCGTGGTTGTGCCTTTCATCAACTTCTTGGATAATGACGGCCCCAGCCGTATGCTGGCAGCGACCCTAGACAATGAAGGCGTAAGTGAATCCAAACTTTACTGGATCAACACTCAAACATACCAAGGGGTTCCATTGGACCCGGCCTTTTTAAAGGCGCTGCGACCCTCCAGAATCTTTGCGTTAGGCAATAACGCATATACATGGGCGCTTAATAACGGCATCAAAGTTACTAAGCTCCCTCCCCCGTTGCACCACATGCAGCACTACCCTGATGAACCTTACTTAATCACACATACTGACCATGGAAATTACGCAAATCAATTATGAAAAAGACCTTATCTGGCTTTACCGAGCCCTTGCAAAAGACGGCAAGTGGACAGCCCCAAGAGGTGAGCGTACTTTGGAGATCGAGAATTTTACTTATTCTCTTGCTCCTTATGTCCGTTTTAATTCTTTCGCCGGCCGCAACTTCAATCTTTCCTATCTTAAGCGGGAAATGGCTTGGTATATCCATGCTGACCCTAACGATTTGTCTATTACTGACCATGCGAAGCAGTGGGGGAAGATTGTCGCAAATGGAAAGCTTAATAGCAATTATGGTAGCTATTGGTTTGGCCGTCACGGGGTCAAACATATTGTCAAACTATTAAGCGATGACCCTATGAGCCGTCGGGCTGTCATACCAATGTATGGCACTGACGCTGATCATATGGACCTTGACGCCAAGGATGTTCCGTGCACACTGGCGATTGAATTTAGACTGCGTGGTGGTTACCTTAATGCTCGTGCCATTATGAGGTCTCAGGACATTCTATGGGGCATGGCCAATGACATACCAACATTCAGTTTCCTGCAGGAAATCATAGCCGCGTTGCTTAACGCCAGTGTTGGAACTTTAACTGTTTCGGTGGGGTCTTTCCACGTCTATGAATCTCGAGTTGAGATGTTCAACTCCATTCTTAGCCAAAGTCAACATGTACCCTTGACAGACCCACCACCAAGAATCTTTCGCTACGAAGCGCATAATCTCATTGAAAAGTCCATCAACCCTTACTTTGAGTTTTCAAAATGGCTGACACAAGTTTAAGCAGTCCCTCAGAGGCCCTACTTCGTACTTTTGTGATGAGCCTATTAAGGCAAAATCACTCAATAAATGACCTTACAACAGCTTTACAGGCTGTTAAGGTCGAGCTAGCATTGGTGGCGCAGTATCAAACGGCCATCAGTGACGCACAGCAAGCACCATGAAAAAAGGCCCCCTTGCGGGGGCCAAAGTGCTAGGGAGAACTAGCAACTGCGTTAAGGTTTAGACTGGGGCTTTAACTTTTCCAGCATGGGGTTCTTAGTCTGTGATGGCGAGAACATGTCCAGCAAATCAACACCCATAGCAGGCACCTGCATGCCAAAGCCAACAGCTTTAGCTCTGGGGTTAGAGGCCATGCTTAAAGCGCCACCAGCTGCGGATAGGCCATGCGCTGCCATGCGGCCATAGTTGCCAGCTTCTCTATCTTTTTCGGCCTGATAAGCGTCATAGCCTGCATAGGCGCCGGTAAGCGCCCCAGGAATTTTTGCAGCAAGCCGCCCAGTAGCACTAAGCACGCCTTCTTTAACTGGCTTAGACAAAGTGCTAAGAACTTCTAAAGGTTTACCACTTACTTTTTCAAGCGCAATTTGTGATACTGCCGCGTTCCGCTTTGCTTCTTGAAACTTAGCCACGGCCTCGGTCAAGGCTTTACGAGCTTCTGTAGCCTCGGCTGTTTTTGGCGTAGTTGTAGGCAACATCAAATTGGCGCGGGTTTCATCCATGGCCCAGCCGGGGCCAATTTTCTTTTCCGCTTCACGAGCTTTTTTGGCAACGTCCCAAGCTCCTTGCTCTTGCTTGGACATGTCAACGGCCTGAGCAGCGTCATAGTCTGTTAAGCCCATCTCTTTGCCATAGTTGAATGTCATATTGCCACCTTTAGGTGTTAAAGGTGCTTTGCCTTGCGCAGGTGGCAAATTAGTTTGATTGATAACCAGCTTGCCTTCAGGCGTTTTGGCTCCGCTAGGCGTGAAGACGCCATGCTTTTTAGCTTCTTCTTGCGCTTTTTGCAAGTCTGCTGCTGCGTCTTCCAAAGCAGTTGCATTGGCCTGATGCGCTGTCCATATCTCAGACAATGGATCTTTAGGTGTTGCCTCAGACCCAAACTTACCAATGGCGCCCCCTGCAATGGTTGCCCCCACCGCGTTAAGCGTGTCAAGATTAGTTTGTGGATTTGTACCGGTCTCGGTATTCAATTCCTGCATTGTAGGCAAATGAAACTCACCTTGTTCATTATGAAACTCAGGTAAGATATCAGCCAACGTAGACTTGGCTTTAGGCTGATCGTCAGAGTCTTGTGCTTCTGGCATAGTATTACCTGTAAGGTGATTTGCTGGTTAAGTCACGGTATGTAACGTTAAATTCATCAACAATGTCTTTATAGACTTTGGAGCGTTGGAACGAGGCCGTTGACGCCGTTGGGTGAGCGTCAAAGTAATCAGCCTGAGCCTCGGCCATTTTGCCCATGTAAGTATTGACAACACGCTGTTTGGCGCCCAAGTATGTAATAAAGGACGCGGGGTCGGTATCTTTAAACCCAGGCTTAGCCATTTGCTGAGCGTCAAACGTACTGATTTGCGGGCCGTAAATACTTTTGCCTGTCTTCATCACAGACTGGTTCAAGTCAGAAATAAGCTGCGCAATGTTTCGTGCAGCTTCTTGCTCTTTATCAGGCAAGTTCAACTTGTTCAAAGCGTCAGTAACAGGGACTGATAGGCTACCAATTGGAGTGCTAACACCACTTTCGGCCAACTGCGCCAAAGCAAACATAGGTCCTTGGTGCGTTAACTGCCCCACAGCAGCAGGGTGCGCTTTAACCAAGGCCATCAACTCGGCCAATTTGGTGTTATTTTGCTGAACCGTATTGTAGTCATAAGAAGCAATTTGATTATGCTTCTCAATGTAAGGGGCTTGACGAGCCTCGCGGTCTTTTTGCCCAACATCAATATTGGACTCTTTGCCCTTTTGCTCAACTGCAATATCAGATTCTTTTTGTTTTTGCCCAACTGCAATGTCAGACTCTTTTTGCCTTTGCTGAATAGCAATTGGCACTTTAGCAGCTTCTCTAGAAATTTCAATGTTAGCCTGCGTGACAGACTTAACACGTTCGCGGTAAGCGTCTAGAGGCTCGCCAGGCTCCCTAGGAGGAATTGGTGTAGTAACCTGTATGCCTTTATTAGTTTGCACAGGCTCAACACTAGCCATAGGCGAGCCAGGTTTAGACCAAGGATTGCCAAAGATGGTAGCAGGGTCGACGGGCTTACCATCTTTAAACACAGACATATCTAGATGATTGCCTGTTGACAAACCGGTACTGCCAACGCCACCAATTGGAACACCCGCCCCAATTGGCGCCCCTTCTTTCAAGTTGGGGTCAATCTTATCTAGGTGGCCATAGCGAACTGTAATGCCATTGCCATAGTCGACAATCACGTTATTACCATAGTCAGTTTTTGTGCCACTATCAGCGCCAACGTGCAAAACAGTACCATTACCAATGCTAGCAACCGGAGTGCCTTTAGGCGCTGCCATGTCCCAGCCGGGGTGATTCTCTTGTTGCTGCGTAACAGGGTTAGTTCTTGGGCCAAAGGGGCTTGTCAATCTGCTGCTGGCAACATCTACAGGCATGCTAAAGCTTTGCTGACCTGCACGTTGATTTTGATTAGCAGCAGGCGGCTGCGTATTGCCACTGCCACCACCAACTTCTTGTCCCTGTGCAGGTGGCTTTTTATCCTGCGGTGTTATTGCGTCATTAAGTACGCTGCCATTAACTGGGGCTGTGCCATTGATGATGGCGTCCAAAGTTGCGTCTGCAGGCACAACGCCCATTTGTTTGAAGACAGGCAACAATTCAGGATTCTTAGCCAGCTTCTCAATGGCTGCAATCTGATTAGTGTCATTCTGCGATTTAAGCTTGCCTTTTTCAATGTCCATCCCAAAGGCGCCTTTTAAAGTCTCGCCAAGTTTAGGATAGAGCAATGAGATTTGCGTGTAGAGTTGAGGCGTTAGCTTGCTTGCAAATGACGGGTCATTAGCGTTAATAGTACCATTTTGTAAACCTTCAGCAACCTTGGCAGGGTCCATGCCAAACACACCGCCTAGCATATTCATGGCCTTGCCTTGATTGGCAACTTCATATTTTTGAGCTGCCAACTGAGCTCGCATCATAGCAATTTGTGGCTCTTGCTGTTCTTGCTGAGCCTGCTGTGCGCCTAAAACATCTCCAACTCTGCCTAAGGCCTCGCCAAAGCTGCCGGTACGCCCTGGATTTAACAAAGCCCCAGCAATGGAGAACCAATTGGTCTTATTGCGGTTTTCAAATGATTGCTGTACGCGCTCTAAGGCGGCTAAATACTCGTTTTGAGCATCTTGATCGCCGCCAAAAGATGGCGCGGTTGTAGGAAGTGCAGCCATAATTTATCCTTTTACGATTAACCGCAGCAGCCACCGGAGCAGCAGCAGCTTGAGCAGCAACCAGAGCAGCAACCAGAGCAGCAACCAGAGCAGCAACCAGAGCAGCAGCAAGATGGTTCGCAGCAAGATGGTGGGCAGCAAGGTGGTGGGCAGCAAGATGGCTTACATTTACAGCCTCCACCTTTACAGCCGCCTCCACCCCCGCCACTACCTCCACCTTTGCCGCCACTGCCCTTAGCAATGCACTTATACGTTTTATAAGCGCACATAAGACCCTTGGCCAATGCACCGGCGCCAGTAAGTTGTTGCAACAGAGATGCGGAGTAGGCACCAGGAATAGGCCCAGTGTAGGAAGAAGAAGTGCTTTCTGGAATGCTGTAGCCTTTGAGCAAATTGGACTCTGTAACCAGCTGCTTCATTGGATAGCATTGGGCGTTTTGCGCAATGGTTTGTTGCTGCGCGCCCATAGTCGCCATGGCGTTGGCGCAGTTCAAACTCAAAGCCTGAGTGGTCTTGGCCTCGCAAATGCCTTGGTTCGCCGCTGCCAGTTGCATGTTTTCTTGCGACTTGGCCGTGCATAGTGCTTGTGTGTAACCTTTTTGCAGAGCGCAGGATTGTTGCGCTGTTAAGCCTAGGGCCGCGTTCGAAAGAACTTGCCCCAAAGCCGTTGCACCTCGAGTTGAGCCAAATTGCCCAGAGCCAACAATGCCGGCGTTGGCCTGGGGGCCAACATTATTCATGATATTGGCTTGCCCAAGGGCGCCAATTTGATTTACTACGCAATGAACGTAGGGGCTCATGTATTTTTGAGCCTGCTGATTAAGACATGCATTTTGCACGCCGGTAGTAACATTCTTGGCAGCGCAAAGGGCGCCTTTGTAATTGCCTTGGCAAGCAGCAACTTTGCACCACGCGGCCTGTTGCAGAGGCGTCGCCCCAACATAGTGAGCGTTAGCAGCTACACAAGCCCCTGCAGTAGCAATGTTATTTAAGAAGTCAGTGTAAAACTTTGGCGCCGCAGTTACTTGGCTTGACTTAGTCGTAATGCAGGGCAATGCTTTACCTTGCAAAATACTGCAACCCCCATGCGCGCCGGTTGTAACACCAAGACAAGGCGCAGGGGTTGAAGTTGGCGTGTTTAGCGTAGACGCGCCCCCAACAATAGGATTATTAAGCGTAGGAGATGACGTAGGCAAAGCCCCAGTTAACCCAGGAGTTTGTATTGTAGGGTTACTAGATTGAATAGGCGGCGCGCCAACTGAGCAAATAATTCCGCTTAACGGGTTGCTAGATTGCGTAGGCGTGCATATGTAATGAAAGCCTGTAGGGTTATTAGATTTTGACGCACAGCCTTGCATACTTACAAGTTGGCCACTAGGGGGCGACGCACCAACTGTGCCAGTAGGCGTTGCACAAGCACCAACTGGTGTTATAGAACAGAGTGCTGCCATGTTATTTCCCCTTATGCCGTTTGAGGGCTTCTTTCATATATTGCAATGGCGAAGCTGCAGGTGGTATTTTATCACTTGGCGCTGCTCGTTTATGCTCTCTTAGCGCTTCTCTGAAATGATCTAGCAATTTTGCCCCTGCGTCACTGGAGCCATTGCCCAATGCAGCCACAGTATCGGCGTCAAACACGTACTCGCCATCAGCCAACATGGCCGGGATGTCATCACTTTGCCCATCGCCTTTGCCTTTTACATAATGGCCGGTGGCGCCGGTAATGAACTCGGGGTGATGCCCGGGAACACCGCCTGTATGCAAGTTTTGTGGATGCAACTTTGCGTTAGGCGACAATGGGTTGCCATAGCAAACATTAGGACTTGCAGAACGTGTAGCGCCTGGCATTCCTGTATTTCCCAAAATTGCGGATATGCTGCCGCCCGTTGCGGCCTTAGGCAGGGCGCCTTGATTGTCAATCCCCGCCAATGAAGACATTACACAAGGATGCAAGTGGCCAATTTGTGGATACAAATGCCGCAATTGTTGGAGTTGCATTTCATATGTACTACCTTTTGTTTGCAAGTGCTGATGCTGTGGCGCTGTAGGAATATGCCCTTCAGGCGCCGTAGTGTTGTGCACACTATAATCATTGCAGGTTTGATTATTTGTGGTTGTAGGTAAAGCGCCTTTAGCCTGCATAGGCTTTGCGGCTGGCTTTTCAGTAGGTATATTGGGCAAAAAGTTTGTAGGCAAACAAATTGCGCCTGCTGCCTGAGGCTGATCCTGTTGAATAGGGTTAACTTGTCTAACGCCGCCGATAGGTCCACCATATGGGCGAGTGTCAGTAACTTCTACTGTTTCAAGGCAAGAGTCGCATGTCATAAGACCGCCTTTAGCTTTCATTGGAAAAAGTTGTTTAAGTTGCTCAAGTTGATCTTTACTATAATCAGCTTTTGATGTTAGGTTTTGATCTTTTAAAGCGCCGGTTATAGGTTTGCCATGCGTTGTAGGCAAAGCGCCGCTATTGTTGCAGTTACCTTTAGGCGATGTAGGTTTACATTTGGGCTTGCAGCTTTTTGGTTTGCAATCTTTAGGTTTGCAATCTTTAGGCTTACAGCCTTTAGACTTACAACCTTTAGACTTGCAGCAGCATGCTGGCTCACAGCAATCAGGTGGCTCACAGCAGCAGGGTGGAGGCTCACAGCAATCTGGCTTAGTGCAAGTTACACAAATGTTAGGGATACAGCAATCTGGAGGCTCACAGCAATCTGGCTTAGTGCAAGTTACACAAATGTTAGGGATACAGCAATCTGGAGGCTCACAGCAAGTTGGCTTAGTGCAAGTTACACAAATGTTAGGGATACAGCAATCTGGAGGCTCACAGCAAGTTGGCTTAGTGCAAGTTACACAAATATTTGGGATGCAACAATCTGGAGGCTCACAGCAAGTTGGCTTAGTGCAAGTTACACAAATGTTAGGGATACAGCAATCTGGAGGCTCACAGCAAGTTGGCTTAGTGCAAGTTACACAAATATTTGGGATGCAACAATCTGGAGGCTCACAGCAAGTTGGCTCACAGCAAACTGGAGGCTCACAGCAAGTAGGCACGCAGCAAGTTACACAAACAGTAGGGATGCAGCAATCTGGGGGGATGCAGCATACTGGCGCGCATATGGGTGGAATGCAAATAGGTATGCAGCAAGCAATAGGCTCACAACAAACTGAAGGCGTGCATACTGGCCCATAGCAAACTGGAGGAGCACATACTGGCCCACAGCATACTGGCCCATAGCAAACTGGAGGGGTACATACTGGCCCATAGCAAACTGGAGGGGTACATACTGGAGGAGTACATACTGGCCCATAGCAAACTGGAGGAGTACATACTGGCCCATAGCAAACTGGGGGAGTACATACTGGCCCACAGCATATTGGCCCGCAGCAGACTGGGGGAGCACATACTGGCCCATAGCAGACTGGAAGAGCACATACTGGCCCATAGCAGACTGGAGGCTCAATGGGTATACAACATGCACCTGGGCCATTTGGCCCGCCTATGGGACCGCAAACTGGCTCGCAAATAGGCGGAATGCAAATGGGAATACAGTCAGGTGGGCTATTGCAAACAGGACCAGTACAAACTGGACCAGTACAAACAGGCCCGCTGCAAACTGGACCAGTACAAACAGGCCCGCTGCAAACTGGACCAGTACAAACAGGCCCGCTGCAAACTGGACCTGTACAAACTGGACCAGTACAAATAGGCCCGCTGCAAACTGGACCAGTACAAACTGGCCCGCTGCAAACTGGACCCGTACAAACAGGCCCGCTGCAAACTGGACCCGTACAAACAGGTGATTTAATAGGCGTGCAGCATGCACCGGGGCCACCCGGTCCACCTACTGGACCACAGACAGGCTCGCAAATAGGAGGAATACAAATGGGGATGCAATCAGGCGGGCTATTGCAAACAGGTGATGGTGATGGCGCAGGAGATGGCGCAGGAGGCTGATACGTGCAAACAGGCGGAGGCGCAGGGGGTTGAAAGTGTCCACTTCCACTATTGCAAGGCCAATGGCATCCACACCAGCACCCACCCCCACTATAGCAACAACCGCCACTAAAGCAGCAATTCCCTGAGCAACCACCTGTTGGGCATACTGGCGGCCAGCAACCCCAAGGGCCACAACAATAATTGCATGATCCGCCAGCCATATGCTTACACCTTAATCATTAAATGATAACGTTTGGAGTCGGAAGGCATAACTGGAGCCTTATTTTGCTTTAAAGCCTCAATGATTTGCGGATTTTGCACATTAGTGTAAAGCCGCTTGATGCCATGTCGGCGAATGACAGATAAGTAGTCACCAATAGCGTGTACAAGCGCCGGCATGCCATCAATGGACAAAAAATGCACATACGCAGTGGTTGGCCCCATAGGATGCAAAAGCATAATAGTGTCATTTTTATGCATAAGGGTGCCACGGCCTTGCCCTACCAACTTTTGAATGGTAGCTTCTAAGGCTCCAGGTTTAATACCTTCTCTTTTGGCAACAGCTTTTATGACATCATCTGTTAACATGCTAATTCCCTTGCAAATTCATAATTCCACACATATGCTCGGCCCAGTCTCGCCAAGTAGGAAATTGGCGCGCATCAGGAATGCCAGATTGCACAAAATAGCCAATGCCATTCATACCATCTACCCAATCCATCCACTTTTCCTCAGGCACAAATCCTAATTGATTAGGCGCAAACAATTCAGCCATCAATTGGCAATACTGATTCCATGTCATACCACGAGGGTCATACGCTATCATGGGTTACCCGTTCCGCGAACATCACCTGCCTCAATGTTGAGGAGGATTTTACCCATTTGATAGTCGCCATCAAACGTATTTGACTCAAAACGTAGTCGCATTTCGCGACGTTGCTCACGCATATCAATTTTAAGTGTTGATGGGCTAAACGTGTAAGGGTCAGATGGCTGGTCTGTGCCATCTGAGTAGCCTTTACCCGTAACAATCACGTCCATATCACCTGTTTGCACAAAATCAGGTTCAATCCGCTCAAGCCTTGTCCAATAGTTATCACCAAATTGACCTATAGTACCTACCAACCCTGTCATACTGCCTAAAGTAGGCGTCTCAATGGCAGAATAGATTGCGTCAACATTGGTTAAATACACTTGATTAGTGCCTGATTCGTGCTCCCAAATAGTGTAGCCATTTGCTGTTATTACTGTAGAGCCTACGGCAACACCGGTTGGGTTATACACAGTGTATGTGCCTGTGCCGCCAGTTCCACTTACCTGCGCTGTGATAGCCATTTGATCTGGGACGCCCAAGCCTTGCAGGATTTGTCCTACAAAGATAGTGCCATACACCATGGCAGAAACAGTTAATGTAGTGCCACTAACTGAGCCTTGAAACTCAACAATAGGCGTGCCGGTTGTGCCGCCCCAAATAGGCTTAGGAAATACCTCAGTGAAAATGCCGGCTGCGCGGTTAGCCCCAGGGGCTTGTCCAGCGTCATACCACGTCTTCTCACGCACATTGTAGATAATGGCGTCTGTGCACTCTGTGGCGTCACCGCGTGGATAAAACCACCAGATCTCGCCATAGCGAGGAACTTTGCTAGCCCAAACTTTTTGACGTTGACTAAAATTCAAGTTGTCAAAGAAGTAGTTAATATTCATATTGTTGGTCATTTCTTGCACTACACCGTTGTAATACAAGAACCTGTCAACACCAACCCAATAATAAATGCCATCATACTCGATGACGCAGCTGGATGACAAAATTGAGCTTTGCTGCGTAATTAGGTCATACCGCCAATATAGTGTAGAAGTGCCTACGGTCTGAGGCGCATAAGTAACACGAACAACCGAGTCTAATGTCCAGAACAGTCCTGAGGGTGACGTTGTACCGCCCCGCAAAGGTAAACCTTTAACAACTTTGGTTGAAGATACGTTATTGGCGTTTGAGTCCGCGCTGGTCCAGTTATTAAAGTCACCTGCAGCGCAATTTTGAATTAAGCCATCATCGCCATACACAAACAAGTATGGGAAAAGCATCACAACGCCACCGGACACTGCAATGTTATTATCAAAAGTCAAAGTCTCTGTGGCAGTTGCTGTGGCAGCTTGCGATAAAACTGCTGTCCACAGATTGGAAGAAGTCGAAGCCAAGCTGGTAATAGAGCCAGAAAAGCCTGAGCCAGAACCAATGCCAGAGCCTAAAGTAAATGAGTCAAGCGAGATGTAATTGCTACCGCCAAGAGTTACGGTTACCGAAGTCACAGCGCCGCCACTGACAACCACGGTAGCCGTGGCGCCTGAACCCGATTTTCCACCAATAATGGATATACCTGTGTATGTGCCATTAGTGTATCCAGAGCCTTGCGTGCTAATGTCAATAGTGCCAATAGGGCCGAAGGCTTGCAAGTTGGCCGAGACTACGGTAGTGTTGGTAGGAATGCCTGTGCCAGTAACTGTTACACCGGGGCCAATGCCTGCATTGATGCTGGAAAAAGTGACAAACGTTCTACCGTTAGTAATAGAGCCTGTTGCCGTAAATACGCCAACTGGAGCCAACGTAGTGCTAGTAAACAGCCCATATAAGGGACGTGTTTTTATTGTGCTTGAGATGTAGTTTAAGTTTTGCCCAGGGTGTGCAATAAGCTGATTAGCGTTATTGCCTGATGAATCATACCCAATGTCAAACTGCCATAGATTGTTAGCGCTTGGAGTAAAGTTTGGCGCTGTAGGCAATGTAAACGTAGCTGGGCCAGTACCAATTGCCGTCACATCATTTGTAACCCACTGTTGAATGCCTGCGCTATAGCCTGAAATGATGTAATTAAGGCCATTAAGCGCACTCATAATCACGCCACGGGAAATGCCAGATGCGTTTAAAAAGGCACCGGTATAGCCACCAATCTTTCTTGGCAAACCACGTTGAAAGCGAACCCACTGACCATCTACATAGTAAACAGACGCAAATTGCGTGCCATCCCGCTGTATGCCAGCAGGAACTTGTAAAGCGGTAACCTTGGCCGTCAAAACGTGCCCCCGCTAATACCATTAAGAACTGTTAGCCCAGTTGTACTAAAAAATGCAGCTTCAGCACCGTTAATCGTCACGCCAACTTGGGTTGTGTTAGGCAGATACAAACCAGTATTTAGGTTGCCTAAAAAGTTTAGTGATGGGTTAGTTGCGGAGCCTGTACTTAAAGTTAGTGTGCTAATGCTGTTTGATACAGAGGTGACGGACGTAACGTTGGTGCCATCACACACCATGGCGACAGTAGCACCTGTAGGTATAGTTGTGGTTGAACCGCCACTTATACCGGTAGAGAATGTTAATGTATACGTGCCTGATGTGCTATTTGTAATGACATAAAACTGCACGGTAGGGGGGACTCTAACCACAGTATTTTGGCCAAGCGTGCCTAAATACTGCTGCAAAGTATATGACCCTTGCGTAGACGTAAGAATAATAGGGGAGCTTTGACCTGTTACAGAGATTTGCTCTTGCGTAAATGAGAATATAGCGCTTTGACCGTAACCCCAAGAGCTATAACCATTGGTGCCATTGGACACCAGCATAAAAGACTCTTGCAATTGCAATTGAAATGACGCGTTTGCAGCGTCAATCTGATCAGAGCCTTGGCATTGCACGGTAACTATGCCTGTGCCATTGTTTTTGATGATAACAAACCAATTGGCGCCAACAACAGATGACACGGGCAATGTTAGTGTACCTACGCCGCCTTGCCAAGTAGCTAGTTGCGATTGTGATGTTGCGCTTAACGTAGCGCTTGAATAATAACTAACTAATGGCGTAATAGTGTTAAGTGTTGAGCCACTAGCTTGTAAGCCATATCCGGCTAATTGCGATGCGTTGGCTGCCGAAGTGCCTGCGCCAAATTGAACTTCTGCCCAGGTGCCTGCAACCGTAGTGTTATCGGTCAACCAAATAAAGTACGCAAGCCCAGTTGTTGCGGACACAATTGTGTTGCCTGCATTGTCCGCAACGGTAAAAGCGTAAGTGCCTACATTTCTAACTAGAATTGATTGCCCTGTAGATACTTGTGTTGCAGGGGGCAACTCCAAAAGCAATGCTACAGCTGTAATGGCCTCAGGTGAACCTGAAGATGCCACAGTTTGAGAAATGTTGATAACATACGTACCGGTGCTACCACTGCCTGAGCCTAGGGCAGTAATCATTGTGCCTGAAGCTATATTTGTGCCCGTAATGGTTTGGCCTACCTGAATAGTACCAGATGACACAGCGGTAACTGTTAATGTTACACCAGAAATGTAGCCTCTAAAAGTTGCCGAGCCAATTGTGGCAGTAACATCAATAATACTGCTTGCCGGCGTGCTATTGTTGCCATTGATAGGCCATTGCAGCACGGTATTTGAGCTAATAGTGATAGCTTCATAGCTAACAGACGTTGGATTGATTGTCTGCCCCGTAAATGGGTTGGTATACGTTGTCATTACGCGTCCTCAGCAATGGTTTGGCGATCGCCCAAACGCAATTGATCTTCTGTTTTCAACGCGGTAAGGGCTTCAGTATATTTTTGCTGAAAAATTTGCCGTTGGTCATTTTTCAAAAAAGGCATGCATTGCAGCAATGTGCCATATAGCATTACATTAGGCGCGTTTTGCGTAAGCCAATTGGTCTGATTGTCAGACGATAGTGGCTGCAAACGGCTGTAATATAAAACTTGAAAGTTGTATGCTTGATCAGGCACCGGAGCTATTAGCCAATGCTCCCAATCAATGTCTGCGTAGTATAGTGGAAGGCCCGATGTTGCGCCAATGTTATAGTTGATTAGGTACTCATATTTCCTAAGCAATACTGGCTCTTGACTCCCAGACGTATCTGTAACGTTAAAAGATACAGTTTTGCGCCATCTAGCAGGCTTAGCTACAACAGGATTGCCAGCCTGCACAGTAGCATTAACAATTGTAAGTTGGCCTAATGTTTTAATTTCCTGCGCAATCTCAAACTCAGACAACGAAATGGCAACAGGAATAAAATTGACAACAGCAGGGTCTTTCCGCTCTAAGTACTGAAGCACAGTGCTAGTTAGCGAGTCGTAAGTCAGTACAAAAGAGGGTGTTGTAGACATATTATGACATTAAAACGTTGAGTGCCATCTCCGCATGCTTTTGCCTCTCAGCAAGCCCAATTGTACCACCATTAATGATTTTCGTACATTTAAGAAAGTCCCAAGCTTCGGCTGGAGCGTTTAATTTATGCGTATCCCAAAACCATCCAGCTGTTAGGGCTGCGTATTCTGGGGTGGCGATGAGTTCGGGGTGCATGACGAAGTCGAACCCAAGGGCTTGACCGGCATGATAGTAATTTGCGTGTCCGGTAAGCTGAACACACCCTCGGCCCCTAAATCGATACCCATCTCCTGAAGCTTCATCACGGTTGCCCATTCGGTTCGCGTAAACCATGTTGGCAATTTTTTTCGGGTTCCCAGCATATTGGTTGGCAATCTCTTGAGTTGGAAAACGTTTATCCCAAAGCCGCATCAACGTAGCCGCTTTGTAGTTTAGGTTTTCTTCCAGAATCCTAAAGTTAGCGCACTCATGACCACATTGCCCAATAAACATGGCTTGTTGCTTGGGCGTGGCGATGTGGAACCGCTCAAAGGTCTTGTTCAAGCCATCAACCCACGCGGGGCTGATACCCAGCTTTTGAAGTTGATCACTGTTTAACATTGACCTTGTCCTTT
>Ga0208379_1000069_pt1 | contig 49608 bp, 75 predicted proteins | sample CryBogCBE02Aug07_FD_184559 | JGI IMG/M metagenome (GOLD analysis project Ga0208379, IMG submission 184559) | Freshwater microbial communities from Crystal Bog, Wisconsin, USA - CBE02Aug07 (SPAdes) | ecosystem: Environmental > Aquatic > Freshwater > Lake | place: Crystal Bog, Wisconsin, USA... | reverse complement strand
GAGATTAATCCACGACCAACTTGCAATTCGAATGGTTCATGTTTGCCATTTTTTGTAATCGAATCCAAGACTACGCCTGGTTGAGAAAAGGAAGCCATGATTATTTACCTTTCATACGAGCTGCCGCCGCATTATCCACTAAATTAGGATAAGGACGACCAGCAATTCTTGCACGAGCTTTTGCTGCTTGCTCTTGCTTGTGGGTTAAATGTTTTGTGTGGTGATCTTTGGGTAATTTCTTATCCCAAAAAGGTTTATCTTGTGCCATTAGCAACCCCATTTGCGAAGAGCTTTGTTAATGCGGCTTTCAGGATCATGCGCGTTCTTGTGATTAGTTAATTTTGAACGCATGCCCTCCATACGGGCGCAAAAACTTTGATGGCGAGAATTGTGCGTGTCTTTTGTTGGGGCTTTCAATGTGCCGCCAGTTTCATGGTGATAAGATGCGCGGCCTTTGGCGTTCAATCCGCCTTCAGGATTCTTACCCTCAGACCTTTGCCAAGCTGGAGACTTCATTGTCTTTAGCCCTTTCGTTATTCACCAACTGATTGCAAAAAGACACAACGTCTTCATGTGCAAATTGCGACTTGCATGCATTATACATATAAACAACCAGTTTGACATTATCTTTTAAATACGGCTGTTTACTATCTATGCGATCCAATGAAGGCATCATAGGATTTCTCGCATGAGATGTTGTTCTTGCGCTCAAATCAAAGGGGATGTTTGTTACCTCACATCGCCCGGCCAATATTTTTTTGTAAATCCATTCCGAGTCAAAATCTGGGGCAGGCCAGCCGTTAATTTTTGACTTGCAAGTGGCACGAGATGCAATTTTATGTGCTAAATTTTTGCCTCGGTTGTTTTGTTCCCAAGCTTTATTGTAGCACTTACTGCAAATTACCCCTTCATCAACATGATAATATTTTTTGGGCTTTTTATCCCCAATGTCTTTGCCGCAGCTTTGACAAGATATTTTCATGTTTTCCGTCATTGATTCACTTAGTAAAACGGGGGCATGTAGCCCCCGTTGTACACGAATAACTCCCTTTTGGGAATTATTCCATTTCCATTTCCATCTTGTGGCCTTTTGGACCCGAGCCCTTACGAGCTGAAGAGAATGGATTTGCTTCTACGCTGCCGCCGCTTTTACGAGCCTTGCGACCTGCGTGATGCTTGGCGTGTTCACCATGAATAGCGCCAACGTGTTTAACGTGACCGCTGTGGTGATGCACAACATGACCGCCGTGCTTACGTTTTGCCTTACCGCCACGAGCAGCATGCATTTCTTCTGCTTCGTGCTCTGGCTTACCGCCTGTATAAGCAATGTTCTTGTGCTTAAGATCCATTGCTGCGTCATTCACGCCGCCTGTTGAGCGGTATTTACGATGATGTGCTTCTTTATGACCCTTCATTAGAGCCTCCTATTAGGCTTGGGTTACACCGAACAAGCCAGTGATGCTGGAGATGTTCGTGAGTGATGGAGATTGTGTCAAGACCAAACGCTTTGTGCCATCTGATGCTGATTGAACAGCATAAGTACCACGAACGTCACCTGTTGTGGATGTAGCTGGGCTTGTTGTCACACCAGCTGTATAGCCAGTTGTGGATGTAATACCAGCGCCATTCCACGAGAGAGAAACGTCAACATCAGCACCGGGAACAAATGATGCTGAATAAAGCGGGAAGCCATATACGTCACCTGTACCAACTGTGACTGCAGAACCAGAGAGAGTGCCTGCAGGAGTGATAGAAGCAATATACTTCCAAGCCTTTGCACCAGAAGCAACACCAGCATTAGCGCCAGTGATGGTTTCTGACATCGGATACCCGTAGATGTCGTAGCCCTTAACAGTAAATGTTGCTGCCGAATCGTTGCCTACCGATGTGATACGCACGTTACGGGAAAGAGCTTTCGTTGGATCCCAGATTTGGACTGTGCCAGCGGAACCGAAAGAAACAACACCAGCAGCGCCATCAAGAGCCAATAAGCCAGTGACAGTTGTGTTGGTTGATGCGTTTACGATCGACACGCCACCTGTAACACCAGTGCCTGCTGTCAGCGTTAAAGCTGTGCCAGCTGTAGGTGTCTGAGATGCTGCAATGTTAGTTGCAGAAATCGCAGATGGAACTTGGTTAACAGTGAGGATGCGTGTGAATCCGAGGAAACCACCAACCACGTTACCAAAGTTCTGACCGGGCTCGTAGGTGTAGAAGGGGCGAGGGTCAAGAAGACCCGCGCCTGCGTAGAACAAGGATGGACCGAGTTCTGGGTTATAGTCAGCATATGGTGCTTGACCGAAGCTGATTACCGGACCTGAAAATGCAGAAATAGACATTATTTATCTCCGCTATCAAGAGGTTGGGAATGAGCCGTAGATCGAACGCCAGTTGTAATAACCAAAGCTATAACGCTCGTAGCCCTTCACGAGCAAGTTGTCTGTTGTGAAGTCAACTTGCATGTCTGTTTCGAATGGCATACGTTCCATGTAGCTCAGACCATCAATGTTGGTCAGCAAGAACCAAGCATAAGGTGAAGTCAAGTAGTCGTTCACCAAGTAACCTTCTGACATAAGGTGAAGTCAAGTAGTCGTTCACCAAGTAACCTTCTGAGAGGCCACCAGCTGTGCTGTGGATAGCGTTCACATCGTTGTCTGCTGTGCCGGGGCGAAGTTCTGTCTTCGTCAAACGCACTGCAACTGGTTCCAATTGAGGTGGAACGATAAGTTTACGGCCACGAGCATAGATCTTAAGACCGGCTTGATCGCGGAAGTTTGTACGGATGCCGATCATTGCGTTGAGCAATGTGGATTCGTTCAAATCAACTTGAGTTGATGGTGTGTTTGCAACTGTGCCGCCGTCAATAGGATGGCTTGTGGAGCAGAGCGCCACGCCGTCACCACCAACTGATGGGTTGTATGTTGTTGCGTTGTTAAGAACTGCAGCACCATAGATTTCCTTTGTTTGATTGAAAGATTCAATCAGACCAAGGTTTGAAGGATGGAACTGTGTCTTGTAAAGGTTATCGTCAACCGCCTTACGGGTGATTGCGTAGCCGAGAGCAATTTCAACGTGCTCTTGGTTGTACACGAAGCGTTCACCAGCATTGTTGTCGAAGCGTGTTTGACCACCTTCGTCTTTGATTTGAGCATAACCGAGGTAACGAACTTCGGCAGTACGTTCAACTGCAAGTTTGGAATCGTGCTTTGTGAAGATCTTGTCGTATTGACGATCGATCTGCTCATATTTGCCTTCAACACCACGGAGACCGGGGAGGAGAAGGTCTTTAATGACACCTAAATTAACAGCCATTGGTCCAAACTCCTATTAGATGCCGGTCAACTGTTTCGTTGAGACGTTGTTAAACGCCACTACGACATAGTTGTAAGCTGTGGTTGAGTCGGTGCCGTTCACGCCGGGAGGGTTGGTGATCAGCGACACGATGCGGAATGGCAATGTGTTGGTTGTGTTGATTGTTGTAACGTCAACATATGCGCCAGATTGACCTGTCGATGTGTTGCCTGTGCCAACGCCAAAACCAATGTTGTTGCCGAGGTTGCCAATAGCGATCGGGCTAGTTGAGTTACCAGCCTGCACTTTGAATTGTGCATTAGGATCGTTAATGTAATAAGCCGTCACGTCAGAAGCGGCATCTGAACCGGGCCAGTATGACTGCCAAGTAGTACGCTTTTGAGAAACGCTAAGGTATTTGCAGCTTACAAAAATACCAGCCACGCCTTGAGCGGCTGAGTTGCTGGAAGCTTGAGCTAAATAACCACTGCTAAGTTGGACGATAGGGTCGCCAGAGAAAATTGCTGTGCTATTGCCGTAAGCGATCAAGCCCGTTACCAATTCATAGGTAGGAGCAGAGCCGTTACCGCTATACTGTTGGAAACCGAATGGTGCAAATGTATTTGCCATGATCGGTATCTCCCATCAAAGAGAGGTAACCATCATCGCAACACCGGGGCGATCAGGAAACCAAGGAAAGGTTAAATCTCCCAACACCGGGGGGAGACATTTGGCCTTTAATCAAATATTTTTATTTCTGTCAACAAAAAAGATACAAATGAAAAGGGCGGCTATACGCCGCCCCTTTTTGTTAATCGGTTGGCTTACTATCACCTTCTGGAATAGCGAAATCAAACCCCTTCTTGAGGGATGGTCGATTGCGCTGGAAGGTGCCATCGGGAGCTCCGTAAAGCTGTGCTTCTTTATCGCGGATAACCTGACGATTCTTTTGCTTCCACATATAGATAGCCTCATCATTAATTTCGCGAGGACGCTCCATAAGGATCTGGCCTTCACGTTCAATGGTGTTGCTTTTGGAATCAAAAGGCATCATTTCAGGGTGGCGGTTGCGTTCAACAGGCGACCAACCACGAGCCAAAAGGCGCTGGAAGTAAACTGGATCTTCTTTGCCCAAGATCATCTTGGTCTTCCACTCATAAACCCAGCCATCTGGGATCATGTGAGGCTCAATCCAAAATTTATCATCCGCATCATCCATGTTCTTGAGGGTTTTGCGGATCTCTGCGGCGCGTTTAGCAGCCCGTGAACGGGGATCTTCATCACGCATAGGAGGACGAGAGGTTGCGGGGGCTTTAGGGGCATCCTGCTCCATCTCTAAGCTTTTTTGAGCCATGTCTTCAAGAGCCTGCGTAATCTTACTACTGCGGCGGCGCGTTGGGGTCTTTTTTACTGCATTTTCCATGTTTTAGTCCTTTATCGTACTGATCGGGTTTTTATCGAGGCAAGTCGCCCTTGCGTTGAAGGGCAAGTTTAGCAAGTCGCCCTTGCGTTGAAGGGCAAGTTTATTTCGTGCGTATTCCTCATCAGTCATTTTGTTGAGGGCAGCGATTTCACGCTCTGCAGCTGTCAAACGAACCCGATTTGGATTGCCGCCTGTGGGTGAACCAGTGCGTGATACGGGAGCAGCAGGAGGTGCAGCTCGGCGTGTTGGCTTTGGGGTGGCCTCTGGCTCAACATATGAGCTATCGCTATCGATATCGAGCAGGCGTTCGACCATTTCAAAGTACGAATCGCTTTCTGCCGCGTGACCTTTAGAGATTGCAAAATTATGGGCATTGACCATTTGTTGGTACATGGTTGGATCTGTTGCAAATTCAGGATGTGAACGAATCCAAGCGGCTGACTTTGGTGTCATTTGCGATGCCAAAGCCTCAACAGGGTCAGCGGGAGCCTTATAATATTCGGGCTGTTGCTGTTTTGGGCGGTTTTGCATGGCTTGTTTGCCATTTTCAAGCTCAAACATCCGAGCAGCGTTTACAGACATTGCCTGTTGGATGTCTGCAGCACGATCATAGTCACCGATCGACATTGCTTCGCGATATTGGTTCTTCAAAATGTCGTTATCGCGCTTAACTGTCTCGATGGCATTGCTTACCAAATGAAAATTGGTGTCATCAAGTTCATTTTTAGCTTTTAAAGCCTCTTCTGCAGCCTGACGAACGCGGCGTTCAGCCTCGTAACGAGCCAATTTTTCTTGTTCAAGCTGATGTTTTAGTTGTTGATTCGCCTCTTCAATAGAAATGCCTTTTTTCTCTGGCTTTTCTTCGGCTTTTTCAACAATTATATCATCTTTTTTGTCTTCGACCTTTGGTTCCTCTTTCGGTGTAAGGTCTAGTTCAATATCTTTTAATTCTTCTGACATGATTTACCTACCAAACTCTATCTGGGTTATCGATTAAACCGCGTACGCTGATGTCATCAACAATACGGCAGGCCACACCATTCACATTGATTGCCCAACCATCTGAAGGACGGAGTACAATCCAGTCGTTAACCTCAACTGCAGTGCCATGAAACCATTCACCAGTCTCATCAACGAAAGCTGATGGACCTTTCTTGAGAACAAGGCCAACTTTTGATTGGTAACGATCCTCATCGCGATAAGAGTCGGTCATGTAAATGCCGCTCTTTGTCTTTTGAGGACGAATGTAAATGGCGCAAAGCACCTGATTGTTGAAGATTTGTAACCCACTGATATCCCCGATTTCATCAAGAATTTTTTGGCGTGGATCTACATCGTGTTCCATTATCATAAAAGGCATGCTTTTCCCCTCTGTTGCTCTATTGCTTTTGGATAATACTATTGGCTTCATCGCAAAGCTCTAAAGCTTCACGAAGGGCTTGGTATTTACCAATTGCGTGACGATATTCGGCATAGTCTTTAATAGCCATTGGATTTGTAATGGCCTCTATTGCCTTCTGTATTTGCTCATTAAGCAAATTCTTTAATTCGCGTTCAAAATGCGAAGAATACGTTATCATTTGTCCACCTTCCCCTCACAGATGGTGATTTCCCTCTTGTTTTACTAGGTGGGTGGCAAGGCGAGAGGGGTCACCTCGCCACCCTATTTAACCAGCGGGGAGCGCAGCCGCTGATCAAAACTTATTTGCGTTTCTGAATTTCACTCTTTTCTAAACGGCCTTCACCGCTACCTGCACCAGCATCCATGTCTTTGTAGCTGCGATATGTGCGTCCACCATGTTTGCGGCCCATAGGAGGCTGCTGTGGTGCCTGCATTGGCATCGGAACTGGCATTGGCATTGGAGGTTGTGGTGCTGGTGCTGCGCCTGTCATTGGCATGGGAACGCCTGCAGGACGAGGAGGCATAGGAGGCATGCCACCTTGTGGAGGCATTTGCTGACCTGCGCCGTGGGGTGAAATCACAATGTTGATATTGGTTTTACCCTTACCTGTCTTGCCACCAGTTGCACGAGCAAGGCGTCCGCCTGTTGGGCGAGTGCCTTCCATCTCACCATCAGACACTGAGAGATGACCACCATGCTTTTTGCCGGTGAGTGCTGACATTTTTACCATTTGACGCACAAGTTTTTTGTCTTGCGCTTCATCTGGATGCTCTGCCTTGCCGCCTGTTTTCAAACCAGCAGAGCGAGATATGCGTGAAGTAGTAGGAACACTGTTAAGCAAACCAACGGGAACTTGTCCACGATTAGATTGTGCAAGTGCTGCTTGAGCCATTGCGCGAGGATCTTGCATGTCGCCCATAGCAGGACCACCAACAAGTTTCTTAGCGCGACCGCCGTGCTTACGACTTGCTGAATCGGCGTTTGGATCATAGTCATCGCCGTCATCACTGGTGACAGCGCCGTGACCTGTGTGATCATCATACTTGTATGGATCATCGCCCTTTTTGACTGTTGTTCCACCGGAAGCATATTTGCCATAAACCTTGCCACCCTTCTTAAAACCACCAACATGCTTGATGCCATCACGTTTTTCGTTGGCTTCACGCACATCGCGATTGATAAGGCTATCGGCAGTCAAAGCCGCGCCGCCTGTTTTACGGGGTTTGCGACCAGCATGCATTTTTGCTTTTGGGCTGTTATCAGCTGCCACGACCTTGCCGCCTTTGCGGAAGTTCTTACGAGACAGCGGACGCAGGCCCGTCTTGATATCTGCATTGAGAGCATCTGGGGGTGTATAACCTGATGCGTCAACAACACCTTTAGGATCGGCACGAACTAAGCGTTCAGCTTTTGTTCTCATTGCCTTTCTAGCATCTTTAGCCATTTTTGACATGTTTGTTACTCCGAGAATGTAGGAAATTTATTTTTCATGCATGTGCCCGTGCATGATGTAGTTGCGTATCAAGCCCAATGCTCGATCCACTGCGGCATTATGGTCCACCGCGCCGCCAGACTTATATGTGTCATCGGCATTGTTGGCGACATAATTAGGGTCCATTTTCTGAAGAGCGTTTGAAGCCCTAAAGAAATCTGCGGAACTGTCTTGATTGCCCCAGTTGATATCAGATGGGCTGGTTGAGCCTTTTGGAGCGACAAGGGCATTGTTTGATTGGTAATCGCCACCGCTGAATAGGCGGTTGAAGAACCCCGGCTTGTTGTCGTCCCCAAGATTGTCTGGACGGCGAGGTGGCAGGGGTGGATTAGAGAATTGAGCCTGTAGCTGCGCCTTTGGTGGAGGAGCCTCTTCGCGGTTCATGGCTGCATTATAATTTGGAGATCCAATGCCATATGGATCTTCTTCGCGATTTAAAGCATTAGATGAAACTGGTGATTCTTTAGCTTCGGAAGCAGGTGGTGCTGTAGTAGCGCGTGGACTCATATCAATCACCAATGCCTCGCCTGTGGCGCGTGGACCTGCGATTGCAGTGACCATTGGTTTAACTAATGGCTTAAAATGGCCCATCCACCAAGGCATGGTTGGGTCGCCACCATCACGATAACCCCTTACCAATTGCATAGCTTTGTCTACATGTTCGTTCACAGTGCCGCCCTGTGCGTATCGAGAGGGTTGTGTTTCTCTCCTGACAGGCTTTGTATCTGTTTCGGCAATAATTGACAATAGATTTGGTTTTACATCACCACCTTGAGCATATGTGTCACCGCCCTCTTCTTGATCAAGAAGGTTTGCCGGCATTGTCAAGTTAGGGTCTTGTAAATAGTTAAGCGAAGCTGCTTGATCAGCGTGTGTAAACGCTGGATCAACATCACCACCTTGTTTGAAGTGCTCTTCAGGGGGAGTTACCGGCCCTGTGTTTTGTGGCTCTTCGTGGAGGTTGTTGAGTGTGTTTTCGAGTGCTTCGTTCCTTTTGAGTCCGTATTTTTCTGCGAATGACTTGTCAAACGCTTGGACCCGTGGGGCGAGAAAATTTGAAATGTACCCGAGAACATCGGGTCGTGAGGAGGCACTAAGCCTTTGTCTATAATCTTCACCATTAGGGTTTTTCTCCCAATCATTGCCTCTCAAATCGCCATCGCTGGCAAACAAACGCTTTTCGGCAGTATGTCCATCTGGAAGTATACCACTCTGCAAAACCGAATCAACATTTTTATGGAAGCCTCGGTGATCTTTAGTATCATTAAAATTCAACACCCGCATAGTTCTGTCCCCAACGGGTATAAGAGCTGATCCGGGGACATGCTTATCAAGAGCCTTGCCCATGTTCACGATATGATCTGATGTCAGGGGCTTGTCGAATTTATATTCAATACCATTGGCTTGTGAAACTTTTGGATTGTAATAGGGGCGATGATATCCAACGCCATCTTGTTTTAATACCAACCCCATTGCATCGCCATAAACATTCATCAATTCTTTTGATGCTGCATCTATTTCAGGCGATTTACCAGCAGCCTTAATGCGAGTGCTGCCAATAAGTTGATGCGTTGCTGGGTTACTTGCGCCTTCCCAATAGCCGGGCGATTCAATAGCACCGGGCGAAAGCATGCCGAGGTAACGAGCGAGGGCATCGTTCCCGTCCTTATCCTGAAGTGCTTGTGAAATACCAACGTGATATTCAGCTTTCTGTTCAGGTGTAAGTTCATCAAATCCCTCAAGGTGCTTTACGCGAGTGCTGGGGGCTGATTCCCATGCCACATGAGCAAGATTGTGATCTAGGAAATCTGAAAAGTCTCTGGCGCTATCTGCAATGTGATGAGGAGTAAGTGGTGCACCTAATGCACGTTCACGCATAAGAGATGCATATTCTGCATCTTTGCCGTCATGCATTTGAAATGTATTTTTTGTGGGGTCTTTAGGATCTGGGGCAATTGTACCTAAACCTTTTTCAATTACCTCTTTTTTTACATCATTTTTAACGCCTTCCATGCGTGTCTTCATGGCAGTCCAAATTGCAGCCTGTACTTGATGTGGCTCCCAACCAAGTTCTTTAGCAATCTTGTGTGTTAGTTTTTCCATATAATCATATTTGCCTGTGCTACCAACGGCATCGCTTAAAAAGCCAAAAGCACGAGCCATCCACAAATCTTGTGTTGAACCCTGCAAACGATGCGGATCGATGTGCACCATCAAATTATTGTAGAAATTATTGATCTTACGACCTTCAAAGGGAATGTTTTCATTCATGACAAGATGGGCTTTGAGATCGCGATCTTTTGTTGCGATGTTCTCATAGTCTTTGCCATGTTGGGCAATTAAAAATCTTTTGCCACTATCATCGAGCGGAACTCGAGTAATGTTGTTTTTCTTTCCGCCCAATGACTTGATGTAATCATTGGCTTCTTTAGCAGTGTCAAACGTACGATCGCGATCGATGATCTTACCATCCCAAAGCTTATGACCTGCCTGTGCACGATTAAAAGACTTAATGGCGTTCTGTGTGTTGGTCGGGACTGATGTTTGAGGGCTATAAATCGCGATTAATTGTGCAAATTTATCAGCAAGATCCTTATCGCCCCCTAAGTAATCAAGAATACGTTTGCTTGATCTTTCATACCACATGCGACCCGGTTCACCTTCACGAGCAAGGCCAATGAGATCTTTATACATGCGTCTTGCAGCCTCAACCGGATCGCCCTGTTGATAACGAGGCACGGCTTCGCCACTGGTCATAGATCTTGTTTTACCAAACATTTCGCCCAGCTGTTTGAATGTCGCGGATTTACCTTTCGCCACACTACGAGCTGTGTTTAATGCTTTTTCAATATCTTTGTCGTTCATTGCTGCCGTCTCTTGTCAGTGCGATGCCAAACGCTTCCCCCCTTGAAGTACGTTTGATCATATCGCTGATAGCCCATATCGTGCTGCAGATATTGAAGACGAGCTGCATCCTCATCTTCGCGAGTCGAATACTCCCCTACATTTCTAGGGAAATTATACTTGTTTGTTAAGTCATCATATTCTTGGGCTTCATCAGGAGAAAAACTGTTTGGCCCATTTTCATAGTTTTTTTTGCCAAGGTAATACAAACGATCAAGATCTTGGTCTCCCGTTTTACCACCTTCAGCTCTATGTATACGACCACCTCGGCGGCGATCGTCCTCTGTTAGAACCTGATTTTGTGTTTCCCCTTGAGGCACAAAAGGGTTTGCAGGTGTGATAATTTGTGAAGTTGGGCCGACATCCACTGTACCCAAATCAAGAACATCTCCGGGTGGACCCGCATTGCCGGGGGCCGATCCATCACCAGATCTAGATCCGCCAGCGCCTAAATCACCCGAATTTGTGGCGATAGGGGTTGAACCCGATGTATCAACTGGCACGTCTGGGGTTGCAGTTGGCGATACATCAGGTGCTGCTGGAGCGGCAGGAGATGATGGTGGAGCGGCAGGAGATGATGGTGGAGCGGATACATCAATGGATGATGATGCGCTTGGAGCTGATGGCGTTATAGGCACAACCGCAGGAGCAGGGGCTGCTATATCTGTAGGTGATGATGGTGGCGCAGGTGCAGCTGCTGGTGATGATGCAGGAGCTGGTGTGGGTGTTGGGGCAGCTGGTGTGGGAGCTGGTGTGGGAGCTGGTGTGGCTTGTGCCGGCGGCAATGGAGCTGGTGTGTTTGACGCTGAATTGGCCGATGTGGTGGCCGATGTTGAATCCGCTGAAGGCGCTGATGTATCAGCAGAAATGGGTGTATTTGGTTGTGTATTTGGTGTTGGCGTAGGCACAGCGGGTTTAGGCGTAGGCACCGCAGGTGTTGGTGAGGGCGCAGCAACCGAATTGGGATCCATTGTGGGATAATTGTTTTGCACCTTGTTAAGGTTTGATTGACCTGCGTTAAAAAAGCGTTAAAAAACGTATGAACGCCAATTTGCGAGAAATTTATACCCTGATTGTTCTGTTGATTATATTTAACGCCAGCCTGATTGAAGTCTGTCGCATAGCCAACAGGGCTTTTTATGGTGCCATTTAAGATGCCTTTTGCAGTCGAAATGGCCTGATTAGAAAGTGTTTGAGCGGCCGGATCAGAGCTGCGTAATGTGCTAGTGCCGGGGCGATAACCCAAGAATTGATTAGGGGCAGATATCTGACCTGCCAAGGTGTTGTTTCGTAAGTTACTATAGTTACCAATGAAACGATTAAGGCCAACGTGCCCAACCGCAGCCATGCCGTTAATGCCCTGATTACCCGCTTCGCCTGCCATCACAGCAGCCAATGCATTTACATCTTTAGGCCCAAATGTTCCGTAAGGTCCAGCAACGTATCCAGCAGGCAGGGAAGGCCCAGCAACGGCATTGGGATCACCCGCCGATACAGCGGAAGCACTAGCACCTGATGCGCCTGCAGCACCTGCCCCAGCGCCTGCTCCAGCTCCACCTGATCCACCGCCAGCAAGATGCGGACGTTCAACTACTACACGCCGAGCGGTTGTTATTGCGCTGCGTATAGAGTTGAGAGCCATAGCTATTCCTTATTAGACTTTAGTTCACTTTGGGCAAGGCCAGAGATCTCAGGGTGAACAATCAATTCTTTGATGATGTTCATCTTCTCGATGTGCTCTTTGCTCATGCGATCAAGATCATCACTTTGCTGTTGAGCGGAGAGTTCTTGTTCACGGGAACCTATCTGACGAGCTTTGGTTTGAGCATCAAGCATACGAGCCCGTGCAATCATCATCTGGGCTTCATCTGGCTGATTATTGCCCTCTGGGGCATGTTCTGCGCCCTGTGGCATATGGGCACGAGCCAGAGCCTCTTGAGCACGAGCGTGATCAAGGGCGGCCTTCGCTTGGATTTCCTTATCCTTAATCTGAATCTCTTGGTCTTTTTGTTGCAGCATCTTCATCTTTTGCTGCAGCTCAGGCGGGATTTGACCTTGTGCTGATGGAGGCACGAAGAACTGTTCTGGGTTGCTCCAACCAATTGCCTTTAAGGCTGCAGTGTCGATCGCGATAGGATCATACATCGATGGATTGCCGGCTTGGAGCTGTTTCAACGCCACAATCTTCATAAGGCGCTGTGTGTGACTTGATGTGTTCGGATCAGCCTGTGGTGTCAGTTCACAATCTTCTAAGGCCTGCAGAAATGTCTGTTCATCCCAGTCATAAGCAGGCTTGTTGTTCTTTTGCCAAAATGACTCTGGATGTTCTTTAAATGTACGAACGAGCAATTGGAACTCTTCAGCCTGTGCAGCGTGAAGGCGCTTGTGCACCGAGTTCATGACTTTCGATGCTTGTTCAATCATTGCCAGTGTAGTGCCAACAGGCGCATCGGCACGGCCCTCGCCAACTTGCTGTTCTGATGTCCCACCGATTCGCATACCTGTCTGCGCCACGTTATCAACGAGCTGCATAAGGGCAGGTGAAGGTGGATTGTAAGGCAATGCCATAATTGCGTCTTTGATCGACATATTGCCTGTTTTAACCAAAGCACCACCACCGGGCGGGATGCGGAATAGATTAGTGTTTTGACGAGCGCCTGTGTCTGCAATCAAGAAGCCGGGGAAGTTTGAATACATACCAGCATCGAGCAGTTCACGCCAAGCTGCCGTCACAGCATTGGTTGTATTGCCGAGAATATGCAGAAGGCCGATGTCATAGAACCCCATGCCCGGCACAAATGGATATTTGACGATGTTTGCACGAGGCTCTGGGAGCTTCTCTGTGTCTTCATCGTAATTGCGTACGATCGATAAGATTTGCTTAGAGCTGACATCAATGGTCACGCAATAAGGGATCTCGAGGCCTGTTTCCTTACCCTTCCACTTATGCTCATAGCCTTTGATATCTAATTCGCAATAGCACTCATAGATTTCGCGGTCGCGGTCATAAATGTTCTTTTCGGATGGTGACACGCCCTGTTGCGCCATCTTCTCTAATTTAGCAGCGTCAAACTTAGGAGCGTGGGGCTGACTGAGTTCAATGTCGCGATATGTGCCGAGGATCTGCAGGCGCTTAACCACAGATGGCTTCATGTAACTGCGATGCGTCACACGCTTTGCATTGCGTAAATCGGTCGCTGAATTGTTTACGATGATATCATCCGCATCAACGGCCTCTGACACAGGGCGATTGCGTAATGGGCAGAAATAAACCTTCTTGAACCCGCAGCCACCAAAGCCCGTCATAAATAGCATGCGGTCGGTGTCTGGGTAATATTCATGTGCCGTCACAGTTAGATAGTGATTCATATCTCTCTCTAAACTGTTTGCCGCTGTGTCTTCTTGAAGATTAGCATTGTTGTTGTCGTTGCGGATCTTCACAGGCCCATCGGTCGGCAGCAATTCAGATCGAGCATTAGCTTGAAAGCGCAACACAGCCTCGAGCAGCAATGGATGGCGGACCTTAGACATTCCCTCAACGGGAGCGCCATCGGCTGCGCCTTGCAGCCCCGGAATTTCAATCTTTAGCCCAAGAAGCTTAAGCCCTTGAGCACGATCCTCAATATATTCTTTGCGGCTTTCGATGTCTTCTTCGATGCCCTGTAGCAAATCATGCGAAATACGCGAAAGCTCATTTGCGTCAATATATTCAGCAAGATTATCAAACCAACCAGCTCTATCCTTATTTTCTCGATCTGCCAACGAACTTCCATCAAGAGAGACTGTAATTGATCCATCTTCGTGCTCAATCTTTAAAATATTGCCCTTATCGTCCATGTGCGGCGTGGACACCTCATCATCATCACCAGCCTCAACAATCACTTCGGGCTGGGAGCGATTATAGGCAATCTCTTGTGGGTCCAAGCGAATGTTGGGCACGAGGCCGGGTGTAGCAGGCATGATTATTCCTTTTCGGATGCAGTATCTTCTGCACCCCCATTTTGCATTTCTTCAGTGAAGAGGCGCAACCCTTCATTGGCAGCCAATGTATCAGTTAAAGCCTGAATCGTATAGATGCGGATGAAATCGAAGGGCTCATCACCCCATACTTCAACACGCCACAGATTAACGCCAAGGTTTAATTTATCGACAATCGCTCTCGCAGGTACAAACATTATATCACACTGGGTAAAGGGGTTGAGGTGGTCCGCTTTTAAAGCGGCGCATGTCATCGATTTCTGCTCTATGCTCTACGCCATGTTTTAGCAACCCCATGTCGCGTACATACCGAACAGCCTGACTTACAGTGTCAACCAAATCGTCATGCTTACCCTTTGGGAAGGATGCGACCTGCTCGATTACCATTGTGGCCCAGATCTTATCTGGCGCATAAATTAGCTGATCTTTAAACATCCCCTGTACGGAATACAGACGGCTCAATTTATCAACATTGCCGGGGTTATTGGTCGTAACCATAAATTCAGAATTGCTGAACCGCCGTTGAAGCTCCTGTGCCACGGACATTCCAGATGCTTTCGATTCAATTACTAGCAGGTCAGCTTTGAAGGTCTTGGCGGTCTTTTCAATCCTCGTCACCAGATCTGGAAACGTCAGGCGATCCTGCCATGCATACATGAGAAACAGGCGTGGGGCTTGTTCACCATATTCACGCTTGACATTGAAGGTCTTACCATCGGCTGTTGTCGTCTTTGATGTGACGGCATTGGGATTATGGCTAAAGATGCCCCACACAGTGCATGCGCTAAAGTCATTCTCTTGCTTTTCGGTATACGCGGTGTCGAGGCTCATCATGATGTAATCGAAAGGCGGATAGCTTTCGGATTCCCATGTGACCCAGTCATCGACATCGATCACGCCGCCACCTTTTGGTCGAGGTAGCTGTTGCAATTGACCTGCTGCAGACCAAGGGCCGAGCTGTTTTTCTAATAGTCTAACATCTTCTTCTCCAAATCGTTCAGGCCAGAGCAGCTCCCCATCCTCTTGTCGGGGATCTTCCCAGCCGATTGATGTGACGAATGATCTTGTTTGATCATAACGCATAGGCAGACACAGATGCGTCCAGTCTGCGTCTTGTTCAAGCAAAAAGCCCGTCATGTCTCGCTCATGCAGTCTTTGCTGAATTACAACAAAAGCGCCCTTCTTAGGATTGTTGAGACGGGTAGACATTGTGCCAGTCCACCACTCGATCGTGCTCTCAAGGTTTACGTCAGACAGCTCATTGGCGGCATTAGGATCGTCAGCCACAATGATATCGCCACCAAAGCCTGTTGTACCCGCGTCAACCGATGTGATCTGTCGTACGCCCTTGAAATTGTTTTCAAAGATGTTCTTGGTGTTAACATCGCCCGTCAGTGAGAACCGATCGCCCCAATTGGCTTGATACCAAGGGCTTTCGATAAGGCGGCGGCATTTAACGCTATCACGCAGCGAAAGGCGATTAGCATATGATGCATAAAGAAAGTTCGTTTGCGGACCAGACGTGACGAGCTTTTGTCTCTGTGTCCAGCACCACGCAGTCAAGGCCACCGAGGTGATTGATGACTTACCCATACGCGGCGGGATATTGATGATCAGGCGGCGTATATCGCCATCGACAACGGCCTGCAGATGTTCACACACTGCCTCGAGAGGCCAGCCGGGGACAAACGGGGATGCGTCAATATACTTCCACGCCTGCTCTAGAAATGAATACAAGGACCGCTCGGCCTTTTCCTTGCGGACATCAGATAGCAATAGCTCAGGATCTCTCCCTGCCCTCCTGAATAGGTCTAAATCCATCTGGAACGCTTGTCCTCTATTTCCTCGGATATGGTGCAGAAAAGCTCTTGAGCTTCATCGTCCACCCAAACATCGAGGGTGAGGGTAAATCTATGGTGCGGATCACAGGTAAAGATCTGAGTGCCGTCAGGATGCTCATAGCAATAGCCTGTGAGTTCGTTATCCATCTCTGGGCGGCGAAGCCATCCAAAAGTGTGATAAGACGCGGATCTCAGATAAGTGCAGCCTTCAATCTTCGCCTTCATCATCGTCTGAACTGCCCTCTGGTTGCAGACCCTTAATCAATAATGCCTCTAAAACGTCAAGCTCTTCGATGTCCATTGCCTCGACATTGAACCGCGCTTCGGTCTTTGTCTCGATCGGGCCGCCATTAGGCCCAGACAGCTCTGTTTGCTTTACGTCTCGCCAATCATCGCCAAAGCGGTTCTTCATCTGAAAGATCCAGCCTGTGACGTTAAACCCTTGGCTATTAAAGATCGCCCTGCGCCCGTTCTTTTCCCACCAAACTTGTGAAAGCCTGTGACGTTAAACCCTTGGCTATTAAAGATCGCCCTGCGCCCGTTCTTTTCCCACCAAACTTGTGAAAGCAAGGTTGCCTCTTTTACGGATTCAGCAAAATCTTCGTGTTTTTTGACCCATTCATGGAATGTATCCTTAGAAATACCGAGTTCTGCAGCCATTTCAGCCTTAGATGCGCCTTCAGAACCCATGTCAATTATACATGATTTCATCCATGTGGGATCATACATTGTGGGACGACCGCGAGGCCTTTTTAATTGCTTAACAATATCTTCTGTTACCTCGGCTATTTGCTCTGGTTCAAAGGTTACCTTCTGAGATCCCTTTTTACGCGCCATTGTATATGTTCTCTTATGTGCTTTGTTTGTACTCTTATATATAGTTGATTAAGGGAATGTTTAATAGATGTGTGTGGATTAAAGAAAATCCCTTTTTATTTTACTTGTTTGTCAACTAAGTGTTGTCATTAACGGCTGGTAGCGGCATCCAGCGAGTTACTTCGTTCTTTTTATACCTGAAATCACCATTCGGCCATTCTTGCCAATTTCCTTCTTCAATATTCCAAAAAGCAATTTCAACATTGCCAAGCCACACGACTAAAACACCTGTCATCCTCATTAACAATTAAATCATCTTCATTTAAATCCAAACCATCGCCTTCTTTGCAATCTATTGTAATTTTAACCTTGGCTAAAAGATTAGATCGCACAAATAGGTTATCATCCGTTTCACTGATGCCAGCCGTATTTGGATACAAATATATCCAGTAATCACGCTTAATTCGTTGAGGTTCTGGTCGTTCTAATAATGGTCCTTGCGTTGTCAAATTGCGAAGCCGTTCAATCTCTTTAATGGCATCGCCAATTGCAGGGTCTCTAAAAAATCCATATTTCTGTTTAAGCTCATCAAGAATATCCATCATTCAATCTCCTTTGGTGGTTTAGGCAATGGCACCCAATGAGTAGCTTCGTCATCCACAGATGAAGAACAACACCCGCAGCCGTTTTGCTTTGGATACATTTCATATTCTGTATTAATCAGCCAAATATCTTTTCCATCCCAAACAAGGATTTCTGAATTTTCTGGTGCGGTTTCTATGGGTTGCCACCGAGACTTACTTGTATTTTCCCCTTTAAAGATTTCATCAAAATCTTCGTCTGATATATTTATAGCCATTATTTAATCTCCTATTTTTAGTTTATTTGACGGCGGCTGTGGAATTGCACCACGTCTGATTATAAATTGGACTTTATAATCCCCTTCTTGTAGGGAACTCCGCCGATATATATGCGTCATTTATTAAGATCCATTTTTCGGGCTTCCATCATTGCGTCAGCATGGCGGAAGCTCCTCGCCCTCCTTTACCCATTTATAAACTTTAGCACCTTCACCTTTGATTTTCATTTTTTATTACCCACATAAAATCTTGACATACATGTGCTATAAAATCAAAAGGAAAAAGCAACACATCAGTGTACCATTCCATAAACCCCTTTGGCTTTAAACCCCTTTGATCAGCCAAAACTCGCATACCTCTCCATAGGCCAATAGTTCTTGATGGTGCTCGTTTTCTAAACACACACTTAGTATCGGCCCATGCCCATTTAATTATTTGCCAAGGACTGTCGCCCATAACCTAATTTCCTTTATAATCTAAACGGCCTCGATATAGGATTGTGTGGTAGTGAGTATTTTTGTTTTTCGAGCTGTTCTTTTAATATAGCAATTTCTGATTTGATAATTAACAATGCCTCATATTGCCTATTTAAACAATCAAAAATATCATCTAATTGATTGCAGATATTTTTATTGTCAGGTAGGCGTGATGCCGCCATTTGCTTCTTGGATTGCCATCCGTTCATGTTTTTCCCTCATAAGTAAATAATTGACCATCCATACTAAGTAAAAGTCTTTAGAAAAAGACCATTTCTTTTTCAGATATTTATATTGATCATACCATTCTTTTTTAGCCTCTGGATGGCAACCAATTAGGCCAACGCGGCCCTGTGTGATCGCCATCGGATCTCCATTGGCATATCGAGCCAATGTTATAATTTCACCATTGCCAACAAACGTGCAGCCATCATAAAAAAACATACTTTCGGGTCTGCCCATCCAAAGCACATCCGCAACAGTTGCATATGATCTGCGAATATCAGCATTGGGCCTCTTTATGTACTGCACAGGCTCAATGTCATTTAATATGTCAAAATAGTCACGCGAAGCCCAGTATGCGCCCATGCATATACCGAGGTAGCATCCGCCGCCTGCGATGAAATCTGAGATCAGATTGCCTTCCCGGCGTTTAAAAAAATCATAGTATTTGTCACTATCGCCAATGCCGCCGCCAAAAACAATCAATTGCACATCTTTGAGTGTTTCTTTATTTAAATCCTTTTCATTAATTATCTTGATATCGTGAGACGGCGATAAAATCTCGACCATTGCATCACAGCACTGTTCAGAACACTCAGGATCGTGCTGAAAGATAGCAATGTTTGCCACGTTTAATGCCCCCAAATAGCCGATTTGGTCATTGCGATAATAAAGATTAGCCAAGCCACTCTCAAAACAAGATCGAAAATGCGCTCAAAACAATCAAGAAATGTTTTTTTGTTTGCCATAATTACCCCGGATACATATTGTTAAGGTTATCTATTTTGGTTTTCAGATCAGCCAAAAACTTTTGAACTTCATTCCTGATTGTAAAAGCCCTCGCATCGTCCCATTCGAATCTCTGAATAAATAGCCTAAGATTAGGCGGCAGGCGAGGATCAAAAGACACAAAGTCACACCACCTGCGTCCAGTGCACTCCATCTGCCAAAGCATCTGAGATTGATACCGAGATGGAATGTTTTTTTTCATAAGCGTAGCTATATGGGTCGATGTATTAGGGCATTTAATCTCTATTAGGCCATCCCCATCCACATAGCCATCAGGAGAGGCTCCAGCGTGTTCTATGGTGGGGTGATCAACAAAGCTTACCTTCTCTATGATGTTGAAGGTTCTCTCTGTATAGGCGTTTGCAGCGTCATCCTCATGCATTGTCCCCCATTCCATAGCTGGGGAGGTAAATCGATCGAGAGGCCTGCCTGTGAGGCGCTCAATCAATAATTCAGATAGATAATTCTCTCGGCTGGTGGAATATCCTGCCTTGGTTGTGGCTATAATATCGGCAATGCGAGATGCTGTTACCTTGCCAGCACGATGACTGTACCATTCCTCTGTTCTTTGTTCCATGTCAACTGCGCCTTTACATTAATGTAGCTTATCTTTAGAGACCGAAATTTCATCATCACTAAAGGTAATTGTGTGATCCCGTGGATCTAAAAAGAGTACAGCCTTCCCCTGATCTTCAAAATGCTTAATTTCACTTAAAACGCCCAAGCTTTCTTTATATCCATCCATTTTTATAACGATTAGCCCAGAAGCTGCGTTCATAAATGGCGTGTCAACTTTCATCCAGAAATCATGGTCAACTGGGTTTAAATCGCCACCCGAACACAAAACATGCCCATGAACAATAGGGCTATAAACTGGCAAACCAAAAGAAAGTAGCCACGCAGTAATGTCCGCCGCCTCCTCAAAAGCAATATATATTCCTTTGGGGTGTTTGCTGTACGGCGTGGCTACATACCAAAAGCCACCCCATGCCTTCAATTTATAAATTAGATCTAAAGATTCTGGGGTGATTTTTTTTAACATGGTTTATTTATCCAATACCTTTTTAAAAGCTTCTGACAATTTTTGAAGTTCACTTAAAACTTCAATTACTTTCTCTTCAACTTCATCTTCAATATCATCATCCCAATCTTCATAATCATCATCATCAGCGTCTGGCACTTCAAGACCATTAGCATCCACAATATGATCAACAGTCTCTGTGATGTCGTGCAATTTTAAAGACATCAATAATTGGTTCATGTTAAATGTTTCTTGCAAATCTTTTAAAGATTCAACTTTAATTGCAAGTTGCACATCATAAATTGCACGTTCCAAAATCATCGTGCTCTCAAGAGCATTTTGTGGAATTTGATTATTGGTAGTGTCAAATTGGATTTTAAATTCTTGATATACTTCAATCAATCTGGACCGAAGATGTTCTAATAGTTCTAGACGTGTAAATCTTTCTGACATTGCTTTCTCCTATGCTGCAAATTTAAGAGCCGCTGGGGTAGGTGGTTGGCTATAATCCCAAATATACCACGCATAGTTATGACGCGGCGATCCAGTGCTATCGACAATCCATCTCGGCCTTTTCCTGAGAACGACTACTGTGTCTACTTCGTCCATCAGCTGTGCATGTTTCTTGGCGCTCTGCCATTCGAGGCGCAAAAGCATGGCTACTTCGGTTTTCATATATCGAGCGTAGCTGCATGCTGTAGAAACAAATTCTTTAGAATTTTTATAAGGTGGGTTTGTAACGATCGATCTAGGTGTTTTAGCTAAAAACGATTGAGCAGCCGTCACAGGCGAATCTTTGATAAAATCCCATAAGGCATCAGGGGTAAATTCACCTGTACCCAGATGAGCCATTTTATCAGTAGCTAATACGTCAAAACCCCTTGATCTAAGACACTTCACAATTGCCCCTCGACCACAGGCAGGCTCCCAGATGTTGAAGTCATGGTTTAAGTAAGGCAATAAGGCCTCTGTGCACCAAACAGGTGTTTCATATAAATCATGCTCTTGTCTTTTATACTTAAGCTGACCATGCATCGCCTTATCGGCGACCAATGCTCCGATTGAGCGGACGTTTGATTGTAATTCGGGATCGTTTAGCTCTGACATTTTTAGATTCCTCAACAATAATATTAACCGCTTGAATTGCTTGTTTAAGGCACCACACACAAGCCTCTTTGCAGGGATCTGCAGGATCGTTTGGATAATAAGGGGTGCCACAAATACCTAGTGCAATCTTCTCTAATATTTTTTTATCCATGTCAACTCTTTGTTTACTTACTGCATTGTCATGTTAATCGTAGGCAAATTGGTAAGCAAAATTAAAGCTATCTTTAATTGCTCGTCTTTGCTTACTTTGCGAAAGGCTTCCGCCATCGGCAGGCTTAAAACAGGCTGGTAAAGAGGTTTAAAAGTTTTAGGGGCCGAATCAGCGGATGCTTTAGGTTTATCAATTTGAGACATTTCGACCTCCATGTGCCCTTATAACATTAATTATATGACATTAAAAATATGATTCTTAATAATGTTTGCAATCAATAAATTGAAAAGATGAGTTGACATAGGAAATTATTTCCGTTAATTATTGTGCATTGTCAACGTGGAGGTAACCATGTCAGCGACAGACGAAAATTGGGTTGAATTTGAGTTTGAAGAACTTGAACTAGAACACTACCCCGGCGTTTATGTCGATGGCGTTGCGCTTATTGACATCGATGATGAAGATCCAGATGAAGTGACAATTTTTGCTGTTGAGCTACAAGATGCTAATGGCGAAATAAAAAAAATAATGGGGCGAGACCCTATATTCGAACAAATCTGCATAACCCTACAAACGTACCTATGGTCACAAATGCATGATGAATGTATAAAAATTAACTATGGAGATTAACATGAACACAGCATTGCACTTTTTTACTCAACAAGAATCAGACCGCCGCAATCATATACAATTGATGCGAGACGCTATTGATTCTTTGGATATAGCCAAGGCTGACCTGTGTCTAGCGCAGCCGCGTATAGAGAATTTCGAGAATCAGGCCGACTATTTGAAAGCACAAGAGCTTCATGAGCTCGTAAAACAACGAATCAACGATATGATTTGCAATCTTTATGATCGCCTTGAAACGGAAATAGGCGAATTTAAATAAAAACTAATAATAAATCAAACACTTAAGGGCGGTGTAAAAAACCGCTCTTTTTTTGTTTTTATTGGTTGACAGGAAATAATTTCCTGTTAATGTGTATATATCGAAATTGATTACACAGGAGATACAGATGTCCAACTTCAACACCCTTGCTGACCGCTACGCCATCCTCAAGGACGAAATCGCATCTCTTACCAAAGAGTTAGATGCCGTTAAGGCTGAGATCCTCGCCTCTGGCGTGGCTGAGATCGTAGGTCAAATTGCTACAGTGACTGTTTCGCTCCGCGACGCATCATCTTTTGATAGCAAAGCCGCCAAGGCTCTCTTAACAGATGCTCAAATTGCTGATTGCACCAAGGTCCGCAAGAACGAGGCTTTTGTGACTTATAAGACCCACGCCAAAAAGGTGTTGGTCAAAATCGATAACGTGTAGGGCTTCAGCCCTACCCCCTTAATTACTTAACAATAGGAGATTAAAATGGATATTTTTACAGCAGTCGGGATCGCGGAAGGCTTTATTGAAGCAGACAACGAAGAGCAATTCGTTGAAGCGTGGCAATTGTTAATCGACACAAAGCTTTGCTGGAACCTTCAAGGCTGGTTCGGTCGCCAAGCTATGGCATTAATTGAAGCTGGTATTTGTACTGATGGAGCTTAACATGTTAAAAGAAACCATTATTGTTATGCATGGCAAATACAAGATCTGTGTTGATTATGTGTCGCCACCAATACCCACCAATGCTCTAGATTATTGCGCCACATGGGATCACCTAGATGAGGATAGCCCCCAAGGCTGGGGCGCTACCCCAGAAGAGGCTGTTGAAAATCTTATGGATTTTTCCGATGATGTGGTTGACATACAGGAAAATTTTGCCTAATCTGACTATATTAAATATTACTTATGGAGATACCAATGCTTTACACAACCCGCTTTTTTATGATCGGTGAACAACAGCCATCACTTTCAAGCCATTCAATAAAAAATCATAGTATTTACGACTCATTCGCTGAGTCAATCATTTGGCACGTCAAATCAGAAGAGGTTAATCAGTTTGAGGCAATGGATCGTCTTGAACTTGTTGAGCTTGTAACTCCTGATGAACACGACAGTGTTGAGGCCATATTTATTGATGGGGAATTGGTTGGATCTATTGGTGCACCTTTTATCTTCCCAGTCGATCAATACATCACTTATGAAAAATTAGATGAATTACAAGGAGCGTAATTATGATTGATCTTAGCAAACAGTACCGCACTGAAGAAGGTTATGAAGTTAAATTAAGCTTCATTAATGGTGAGGAAGTTTATGGTCATTATAAAAGTAAGTGGGGCCGTTGGGTTGATGGTAAATGGAGTGTAAATGAAGGTAAGTGTGTTATCGGTTTTTGGAATGGATGTCACCTTATTGAGATAGATTGTGATGAAGGAGAAGGATTATGATTGATCTTAAAAAACGATACCGCACAAAAGGTGGTTATGAAGTTAAATTAAGTTTCATCGATGGTGAGACAGTTTATGGGCATTTTGAATGTTGGAAGGATTCTTGGTTTGGGGGGGAATGGAATATAAATGATGGTATTTATAGTAAGACTGGCAGCCCAGAATGTGACCTTGTTGAAGCAAAGCCGCTGATTATTTTATTTGGCTTACAAAAAGCGATGCAGATCTTTCGGCGGAAGTAACTAAAGTTAAACGCGGTGTTTGTCGCATCGTTTGCATAAAAATTGAGATTGATTATGAAAAGGGTGAAGGGTTATGAGCGATGCAGCAGTCGATAACATATGTAATACAGTGTTAATTATATTTTTTTATGGTTGTGGTTGCCGAACCTATATCGGCGGCGGCTGCTGTTGCTGAAATTGGAATAATTCATAAATCTTTTGATATGGCAGCAATTGGAGAATTGCTTTTGCCCGGTTTGCGTAGGTTGGAAGAGTAAAACAGGAGTTAAACAATGGGTAATGATAGAATGTTATATGCAACGTATCGTCAAAAGGCGCGATATTGTCAAAAACCGCTTTTTGACGAAATTGATAAAATTGAGGATGTAAAAAGGCGTATAAAAATTAAAAAGGCAGCAGAAAGCTACGGCGATTACGTTGATGATTTATTTAGGCAAGATGAAGAAGAGTGTATAGCTTTGAGACAACAGGTTCGTATTTTTGAGGATATAGAACGCAATCCAATAGATTTTTTATGGGAAGACGACATAAAAGCTTTCCGCAATCTTAAATTGAAACTTGAAAAAATAGAAACAACTTATGAAGAACAAAAAAAAGTTTTAAAAGAAAGAGAAAAAAAAATTAGAAGTAAAAAAGAAAAAATTATAAGTGAAAATGGAAAAAAGTAATGAAAAACTTATGGCACAAATTAGTAAATTGGTTTGGTTCATTTAAAAAACGTATCTGGAAAAATTCAGATGATATGTCTTTTGTCATTATGGATATGCAAGGATTAAAAAATAATGGCTCCGATACTAATGTAAAAATTCCCCCAAATTCAAATGAAGGGGGTTATGTTGGTCAGCCATTGCCTAATCAATGGAACCCTAATGCAAAAATTAAATATCATTATATCGACCAAAATGGTCGGTCGCGATATTACAATTATGCAAATTGGGATTTTAATTTGAAAAGGTACGATTCAGAATTTCTTAACTCTATGGAGGAAGAATTTAGCATCAATAAATTAATTGAATTGCAATTAAAACGCGATAGTGCTGATATCTTAATAAGGTTGCAAATATTGAAAGATCAATATTCGCCTTACTATCCAATTGGTACAACATTAAATGATGCTATAGTTGAAATAACTGAATTAAGATCACAACGAGATAATTTATTCAAAGAGATGTATCCATCAAGGAGTATTAAATATGACAAAACAAACTCTCAATCCAACAGAAGTGAAGGCTAAAATCTTTTTCATAAGCTCTTCGATCCCAAACGATAAAGAACCATGTTGTGAAACCAATCCAGATCTTTATAATCTTTGGGCGGAAATTAAACATCGTGATCCCTTAAATCCATCTTATGTTTGGACCGAAGCAGACATCATTCAGTCGATTGATATGTGGTTATCTGATCAGGAAACAAAAAATGCGCCCAGAAACATTGGTTAAAATCATGGACCGCCAAGAACTACTTCAAAAGGATGTCGGTTTTTTGACGGGTGTAACCGAACGACAAGTAAGACACTGGGTATCTGGTAAATCTCGCATACCTCGATCGGCAGGGTTATTACTCAAGGCTGTTGATAATAACCTTGTCAATATCAATTGGATTTTAACTGAAATAACCAAGCAGCCCGAATAAAAATGACCCAGAGAAAACTCTGGGCCAAGTTAATTGGAGACATCCCGCTGGTACCAAACAGTGGGATGTTTTTTTTTAACACACCCACTGCCTGCCACAAGCCTATATTCACAGGTTCGGAGGCCATTCACTTTCGACCATCCAGCCACCATCGCGATCGGTGGGGAGCGGTTTACCTTTAAACTTAGTCCAAGCATTCCATTGTGGGGTGTCCTGCTTGACGTAATAACGCCCATTAGAAGAGGCCACAGATGCCTTCTCCCCTATGTTGGCTACCCCTGTAGCTTGATGGTTATTATTGCCCTTCTGACGGCTTTCTGAGGCCCGTCTAATCCAGTTCCGATAGGTAGCGTTCCAATCGAGTTTGCGTCCTCGCTGACCTGCTTGAGCCGTCCAGTAATCGCGAAACTTCTCGAGCTCCTCAGATCCGCCATGTGGACCAAGAATTTTTTTAGCCAAAGCTTTGCTTTCGTCATCGGGTTCCCAATTACGATCCAAGCGAGTTCCCTGCGACCGCGCAGCGGGAGTGTCTCTAAAAACATTTATGTTTTTATCTGGTTCTGGTTGGCATGATTTTTCGATGCTTGAAGCATTGCTTGATGCATTGCTTGGAGCAATGCTTGCAGAAAGTTTTTTACGCCACCTTGATGTCGCGGCAAGCTTTGCTACATTGACTCTATTATTATAAGCTGTTGATTGTTTTTCAATTTCTTTCTCTACACGTTCGTGAATATACCCCTTCCCAGAGGGTGCTGGAACGAAGAATTTATCCAAAACATTCCTCACAGCCTGTTGTTCATCAGGTGTGAACGCCATGCATAGCCTGAAGCATTGCTCCAAGCATTGCTCCAAGCATCCCGTAGCATAGTAATGGTCAAGTAAAAGGGTGTAAGCACCATGCTCAATAAGGGTTAAGTCTCTGGTATCTCGAGCATAATCGCCTGTATATCGTTTGTAATACGGCAAACCCATTGCAGCCTCCTAATCATTTAATTCGTTGTTTTCATTATTGTTTTCTTCAAGCTTTTTAATAAATTTGCGTATGCCATGCATCACTGTGGTGTGATCCACCCCACCGCTGCGCTGGGCTATATTAGGCAATGACATGCGCGTAAATTGTCTTGCCAAGTACCACAATTCAAACCGAGCATAAGTAATAGATGGATGCCGCCGGCGTGAGAATAATTCCATTTCGGACAGCTTATGCTTATTGCATATTAATCGCACCAGTGACCGCCATTTTGGGCTATCGTTGTTTTCCCCTGATGATGGGATAAACGCCACAAGCTTGTATTTGTCGAGATAAGAATTTTGTTTAGATCTCTTATGAGCTGGTAATTTTATTTTAGGTAATTCAGTAATAATTGGGGGTGTTTTAGGTGTCTCTTCGGCAGGTAATATTTTTTTATTTCTGATTCGCTCTTGCTCTTTTGCCTGTAGCGCCATTTTTTTGCGGCGTTCGATATGGGCACGATGCATTTCCTCTAAAGTTTTTGGCTCCATTTTTGTCTCCATGTTTTAGTTTTTTGGTACTATTCACTAAATATATCTGGGCGCATTTGGCTGACAGAAAATCCAGTCAATTCACTAATTTGTTTAAGACGATTGATCGGAACAACCTTCCATTTGCAAACAGCCTGCCTACTAATGCCAAGCTTTTTTGCCAAACGATTTCGATTGCCAAATTGATCAATTACTGATTGAAGGGGTGAGGTTGTTTCTTGCATGTGCATCCTATACGATGTCAATTGCTCGTTGACAAGAGCGTGATTAAGTTTATTGTCCAACAAAATAATTTATTGTTGGGTAAAATTCAGGAGATGAATATGGTTTTGTTAAACGATATAATATATGTTGCTGGTGTATATAAGATATTAAACTGGCTATTCTGCATTTTTTCATGGGCTGTTTCTCGATTGTGGGATAAATACGCAGCTAAAGATTTGCCAATTTACGATGATGAGAAGGATTGATCCGTGATTAATACATCATTAACAACGCGAATCGAAGAATTTATTCATCAAAGCAATGAACCAGATAGCCCTGCTGTCAAGCTTTTGGTTGAAGCATTATATGAAATAGAACACATGCAATTTCAACAAGATAAAAGCGAATCAAAAATAGATGTTATTTGGTCATTGATCCGTGATAATCCATCTATAAGCGCAAGTGATTTAAAACTCTTTTTGGGCAATAAATAGGTAACATCATGGGCAACGTAAAGGCAGTTAACTTCGGCAACAGAATTACAGCTGGTCAAGCTTTGATCGAAGTCCAAAATGATGATGATTTTGATTCAACGGAAATTATTATGATTGGCCGATATACAAAAGATGGTGATTTGATTTGGCAATGGACAGAATGTGATTTGCCATCTCTTGCATATGCGGCTGTGTTTTTATTAAAGGAGGCTTTAGAAGATAACGAAGACGTAGACGTAGAATAAAACTTGTATCAACTATTAAAAATATCAGGATTAAATATGACCCCACAAGCTCCAAACATGCTTGATTTATTGGCTGCACCGCTCAATAAATCCCACGTTAAAACACGCACTCAAGCAGGACGTGAATTTTTCTACATTGAAGGATGGCATGCCATCGCCGAGGCCAACCGCATTTTCGGTTTTTTTGGATGGTCCAGAGAAATTGTTGAATGTCGTTGCGTAGCAGAAACACCTCGCAAAGTAGGTAGAGATAAAAAAGACGGCTTTTCTGTCACCTACATCATTCAATGCCGCATACATGCGTATTACCAAGAACACTCATGGAGAGTAGAGCGTTCTGGTACGGGCACGGGGCATGGTATTGATGTTGACTTAGGTCTGGCACATGAAAGTGCTATTAAAGAGGCCGAGACTGACGCTATGAAACGCGCATTAATGACTTTTGGAAATCAGTTTGGCCTTGCTCTTTATGATAAAGAACAAAAGTCTGTTGTTGATGATATAAACATCCCGCCAACCCAAGATATAATTGAAGATTATATCTTACATATCACCGCGACCACATCTGTTGAAGAATTAAAACAGTTCTGGGAACAAACACGCGATGAACGGGAAGATTTAGGAATTATAAAAGGCACAAAAGAATATGATTTTATTTGGGCCGCTTTTATAATGCATGGTAAAAAACTGAAAGAGAATAACGATGGCAACTAGATATGATCTCCTCACAGGGCGCAAATCAGATCCTTCTGATGAAGGCTCAAAAACATATTTCACTAAAATTGGTGTTATGTTTGCAAATAAAAACGGCAATGGCTTTACACTTAAATTGTCAGCATTACCGCTGTCTATCGTAAATGGTGAAGCATCTATTATTGCTGTTGAACCAAAAGAAAAAGACGCACCTACATCACGCCCAGCGTCTAATTCTAATCATTCACCTATCGATGATGATATTCCGTTCTAATGTTTACGCCCGTAGATATCACACTTGAATATTCAGAAGTCTTGTATGCCGCTCAGGCTGGTATTTATAGGCGTGTGAATAGTATGCGTAGAGGTTTTAAAGATAAAGACCTAGACGACAATCGTGATGTTTGGGGCATAGACATAGAGGGGGCATGCGCCGAAATGGCGTATGCAAAAGCATCTGGGGTTTATTGGGGGGGGCACATTAACTCTTTCAAAGCCCCAGATGTTGGATGCATACAAATTAGATCGACAAAATATTTTGATGGTAAATTGATCATAAGAGAAAATGATAATTTATCCCAAAATTATGTGCTCGTTATCACAAAATGCCCTGTTTATAGCATAGTGGGTTATATCAGAGGATCTGATGCAATTGCAGATCATAAAAAAACGTCCCCAAACGGAAAATCATCCGCTTGGTTTATTCCTCAACGATTTCTTAAAGACCCAAGGGATTTGATTAATGGACACCAACCAACTAATATCTGAACAATATAGGCTAGTGGGAGAGGATTGGGCGGATGCCCATGCGGCAGCATCTCTATTAGAAGATGGTAAATCTGCATTTTTAGCTAAATTAATGTCAAAACATATTGACTTACCCGTCAATAAACGCGAAATGATTGTTAAGGCATCTGATGAGTGGATCCAGTATCTGGATAAATTGTCTGAATCAAAAAAGAGCGCAGCCAAACTTCAAATTCAAAAAGAATATTTGAAAATGAAGTTTTATGAGTGGCAAACACATGAGGCTAATAAGCGCCAAGAAATGAGGATGTAATGCGTTTCCAAATTACGTTAAATATGCCTGCGTTCAAATCAGGCCGCCCTGTGCATCAAATCACAGCTGAATATCCAGTAAACTCTCTTGAAGAATTTATTCAAGTATTAAATTCAAACGATATGGTCATCGTTGAAGAAATGTATCGCAATGATTACACAAATGAATACCGCAGCCACGGATATACTGCGATTAATTATAGATGGGTAGGCAAGGTTAGGGTTCATAATGACCAGACGCAGGATCACGACTAAAGAGCGTGTCGCTATTTTCGAACGCGAAAAAGGCATTTGCCATTTTTGCAATATGAAAGTTCAAACGGGGCAAGATTGGGATGTCTCCCATGAAATCCCATTAGAAATGGGTGGAGATGATCATGGAGCAAATCTTAGAGTTGCTCATCGGTCTTGTCACAGGACTTATACTCATAAAGTTGATATCCCTAGAATAGCCAAAACAAAGCGCATGAAGGCCAAAAATTTAGGGGCGGTTAAGTCAAAAACACCATTGCCCGGCGGCAAAGCATCAAAATGGAAGCGCAAAATGGACGGCACTGTCGTTTTACGCGATAAATGAGGTAAAACATGAAAACCTATAAAGAAGTAATGGATCATGCTGTTAAATTATATTCCGATCGAGGCGATAATTACGGCACATATAAAGAGCTTTTACGCAAACAGGCTGTTCTGTCTGGAATGATAAAAGGGGCCAATCTTTCTGATTATGATGTGGCTATGGATATGGTTGCACTTAAATTGGCAAGAATTATTGTTAACCCTTGTCTTTTGGATTCTTACGTTGATCTGATAAACTACGTTGCCTTTGCCGCCACGTTGGCACCCGAAAAGGTAGACATCGATGAAGATGTCAAAAGAATTGCGGCAATGTTTGGTGCCAATGCCAACCCGGAGAAGAAATGTCGTCTCGAACCAAAATAGCAATACTGCTTACTTTCATTAGCTGTGGTGTTGCGTTTGCCGAGGATGAAACAAACGCTGAGTTTTTTCGTAAATATGGTCCTCACCCTGAAATCGTGACAAGTAATGCAAGTGCATTACCTCACAATCAAGTAACCGATCTTATTGCCAAGGAAACTCGGAATCTCTTGGGAGCGAATTGGGTTCCAACAATGCTTTCAATCGCCAAGGTTGAGAGCGGCTATCGATGCAATGCCATTGGACCCCGTCTTGGCCGTAAGCACGGCGGAGAAAGGGCTATGGGCGTGTTTCAGGTGCTACCCTCATCCGCCCGTAGTTTAGGCTATACTGGGCCTTCCAGTGGCCTCCTGCAGTGTGATGTTGGGGTGCGTGTTGGTTTGCAACATGCCATCATGTGTAAAAATGATGGTGTTCGATCTGCCGTAGAAATGGCCTCGTGCCATGTCAGCGGTCTAGCTTGGAAATACCCATTACACAAAAAGTCGGAGCGATATCGGCGGAAATACATTCGCATGGTACGACACAAACAAAGCTATAATGTCGAAGGGGACATAGCATGGCAAGAAACAATAAGGAATTGATCCAAGGCGTTATTGCCAAGTGGAATGAAAATAAGACCTCTGGTGAAATAGCCTATGAATTAGGCATCACCAGAGCTCGTGTCATGGGTATTGTGTTTAGGGAAACCAAAAAGGGTGGTCTTGTTTCGCATAGCAATAATACGCGCAAGGCCGTCTATAAAGGTCAGCTAATCACAAGGGAAAATAAACAAACCATTAAACGTGAAAGATCAATTAAAATTTCTGACGGCATGAAGCGTTTTTGGAAAAAGAAAGACAAGGTACGCAAACCGCCAACAAGTGAAAAAGAAATTAAAGCTCGATCTGGCACAATTGATGATAAGGGTAAAAAAACAATTTATGAACTCAATAGATATGATTGCCGTTACATTTGTTCTGATAATTTATATTGTGCTGATCCTGTAGATGCTGAAACATCATGGTGCAAATATCATCGAGGTATAGTATATATACCAGCTGACCGAATAAAAGTTTTGGTCACAAAAAATGGAACTACAAAATTCAGCTACAATTATCACCGCCCATCCCAGTAACAACGCCGAAGGGCAAAGCTCTGGCTCATATCGTAATTGATTATGGGCCAGAGTTTGATCTGGTTTGGGTTTGCTTTCAAGATGACACAGGCGAATGTTGGGCTTGGAATAATAAAGATATCCGCGCCCAAAAAAATATCACTATGGGTCGCGATCTTAAGAACGCGAAACCACTAGAAGGATAGTAGATAGTGCCACAGTGTCATTGGCCGTCACATTGAATCCAATGAAATTACCCGCAGGTATTGATGTGGTCGTCCACCCCGAAGGTGCTGCCTGCCCTTTAATCGCAGCCGCTGTATTGGGTTTAGTTCCCGTGCCAACTATCGATGTGTTAGAACCAAAAGACGCATAATTGTCGCTGGTCACATCGAAAGTAATGCTTCCCACAGAGCCGTTTACAACACTCCACGTCAACACGCCGCAGTTAAATGGTACTTCAATATATCCTTGAAATCCTGTCGCAATAGGAGATCCACCACCAGACACAACGAGTTCGATCGAGGATGTGGAAGATGTCGAAGCGTTGAGGAGTGATGGCGAAATATTTGTGCCATCAGAATAGAGGGCGATGCGGACACCTTGTGAAATTGTATATGATGTGCCGCCGCCGCCCGATTGAATTGTGATTGTATATGTGCCTGTGCAGCCATTGGTGACAAACCAATTGCCCGTAACACCTGCTGGGATAATAATCACAATATTGCTGGTCAATGTGCCCGTGAGATTAAGGCCCATTGGAATATAAGAAAAAGTGTTTGTCGCCGCAGGATACACATTCGTCAATGTGATCGGTGTTGATACGGGTGTGGACGTTGATGTCACGCCCGTTAAATTGATGTTTTGAATACCAGCGATCGCCGCATCAATGTAGGAATAGTCGGAATTGACTGGCGTATTCCAGCTGTTGGTGTAGCTGTTATATGCTGGCTGTTCGAGGTTTTTATTTGGTGTAAATGTTGACATGGTCTATCCTTAAATAGCGGTTTTAGCGACACTGAGAGCTTTCACCACCGCATCGTCTGGCGTGTTAAGCATGGGTTCAGTTACCTTGTTCGCTTCTTTATGCGCTACATCTGTCATTTTCATGAGACGATTAAGCAAAAATGCTTTTTGGTCTTGAACCTTACCGCCGCTGGCATGGGCTGCGCGGCTACCGATAGGTGGCAAACCTTCATCCTCTGGATTAGAAGGTGTTTGAGCATAAGGACCACGAGCGGCTGCAACTGCGCGTGGTGACACAAATTGCTGTGCTGTACCTTTTAACATATTTTGCAAATTGCCTACATTTTCAAGTGTAGGTTTTTGTGCAAGATATTTTGCAAATGCAGGATCAACCATTGCGCGGTTAAGAGCCTTCATTGCTTCGGCCTTTGTGGGGCCATAGATAATGCGAGAAAGGGCTTCAGTTGGTTTACCCAATAAACCAGCAGCGCCGCCGCCAATGCCAGCAACTTCAGCTGCAGCGCCAATCGGGGCGGCTAAACCAATAGTCTTACCAACCGCCGCGCCGGCACCCATTTTACCAAATGCACCCAAAACATTACCATGCATAAGGGTAAACATATCGCCCTGCTTAATCAAATTGTACATTTTTTGATTAGTCAAAGCGCCTGTTTGTAATGGCTGCAAAAGGCGTGATGAATTATGCAATTGATTTATAAATTGCTGTTTATCTGGATCAGTCACAGATTGGAATAAAGCATCTTTATTTTTATCCAACCATTTTGTTATTGCACGGGGATTACCAGAATCTGCAATAGTGCTGAACTGCTCTTTAAGCTGACGAGCTTGTGCTTCTTGTAAGCTTTCACCAGATTTTTGAACAATATTTTGCAAACGATCGGACAAACCCGGTATTTGAGAAACTATGTTGCCGTACTTGCCAGACATGAATTTTTGCAAGTCAGCCTGTGACATAATACCATTGGGTCTTTGACTTACAAATTTACTTGTAAGCCAATCAGACGCATGTGGATCAAGATCAAGATTAGGTAAACTCTGTTGCAACTTACGATATTTTTGCAATGGAGAATATGAACCACGCGAATCGAATACTTTGTCTAAAAACTCTGTTGGAGCGATAACTTTTTGACCGCGTACCATTTCACCAGAAACTGGATCAAAGGTTGATTCTTGTGTGGCAAATAATGGTTTGGTAACCTTATTGCCGAATGTTTCATAATATTGACGTGTTGCATTACGAGCATTATCAAACGCCTGTGGTGCTTCTTTATATGTTGCGCCAGACATGTAAGATGGCATGACATTGTCAGTATTTGTCAATATGTCATCGAGTTTTGTGGTAAGAGCAATTGCACCCGATTTGTCCAAAACATTTGGATTTCGCACTAATCTATTAGCAAAAGCCTTAATGTCTTGAATTGACTTAAAGGGAATAGATCTATCTGAGCTATTCATTATTGGATCAATGTAATTTTGCAATTCCCGAGGAATATTGGCAGCCGTACCCGGCCCCATTTCCTTATAAGCATCTTGCAATGCTGATTGAACAGCCTTTGTTTTATATTGAGCCTGTTCTAATACGGGATGGCTCCAAGCATCTTCTTTTGCTTGATATGCCTCTTCTTCCATTTGATTGGCAAGATTCGCAACCGCCTCTGATGAAACATCCCTTGGATTCTTGCCCTGCGGAAGCTCTAAAACATCTTCCATATTTATATTTGGCAAACTCTCTTCAATTTGAGACGGCAATTTATTTGCCTCATTCAACATTGATTCTGTTGCTTGTTGTGTTTTCAGCGTCTGATCAGGATTAGTCAGCGCAAGATCTTGAGCCATACCACGAACATCAGGATTGTCGCGCAATAATTGAGCTGTGGTCAAATGTGGCTCAACAGATGGCAAGGCCATTGTTGACGTATCAGATAATGGTTGAAGAGCCTCAGAAATTCTTTCGGAATTTGCCTTGCCTGTTGGATCGAGGGCATTTTGAAAAGCACCCGCAGCTGCACGTTCACCGCGTTCGACATTTTCCGCAGGTGAAAACCTTTGATAGGCACCATGGCCTAAGATAGCACCCGAAACCGATCCGGCAATACGAGCTGCCGTTTCATAGGGGGTTCCTTCAGCCGCCTGACCAGCGAGTTCACTTGTTGCGCCTGCGGTAGCCGCTGGAATTAAGTTTTTAGCGGCCAGTGCTTCGCGGCTTACTTCGCCAAGTGTTTTTGCGCCAGTTAATAATTTTGGAACGGCACCCAAACCTTCAAATGCTGGGACCGACCCAACAAATTCACCCACTGTTGATGCAACATGGCCTGCTCGTGTTTGAGGCTGATAATTTAAGCCGGGCACATATTCTGATGCGCCAGAAACCATTGCCTTACCCGTTGGGAACGCAACACCAGCAATATTCCCGCGCATGCCAGCACGTTCTTCTGGCGTTTGGGTTTGTGCAAGAGCCTCTTGATCTTTTTGCCATTCAGACGAGGCAGTTCCCTCTGGTAAATAACCAGATTTTTCAAGCGCAAGATTTTTTAAATAATTTCTATAGTTAGGGACATTTTGGCCCATTAAACTGACATCACCGACAATTCCGGGAACAGACACAATACCTCTACCCAAGCCAGAGGCACCCGATTTTGCAACATCGGCACCCCAACCCTGCAATGTATTTACATCATCGTCAGATTGTGGTTTTTCTGATCGGGCTTGTGCACGTTTTTGTGCATCTGCTATGTCAGAATATGACAAAGAACCTTGATCCGATGATGTATCTACTGGGGTAGAAAAAAGGGAGCTATAGTCAATTTCTGCCATTTTTTACCCCTGCAAGGCATAACGAGCGAGGCCCGGTGCATTGTATTGTTTTTCGAATTGTACGGCATTATTTGGATTTGCACGAATTGCATCAAGCGGACTTGCGCGTGTGTAACCTGTTACAGTGCCATTGCTATCTCTAAGCGGCACTTTTTGCGCGGCAAGAGATTTTTCAATAAGTGCCTTATCGCGGTTATAAATCGGACGCATATCATGCTCAAAAGCATTATTAACGCCGTAGAGTGTTCCGTATTTTTGAACATATGCTTGTTGATATTGTTTGAAGTCTGCGTCTTCTTGTTTAGCAACATACATACTTGCAAGAATATGATTTGCAGCGCCTGTAGGAATATTGCCGCTAGGTAATGCACCTGTGATTGCATTTGCAATATATCCAGCATGGATACCCTGTTGGCCTGCCTGTGTAGGACCAGCAAGTGAATTAATTTTATTGATGATATATGCATCATCAACAGTTTTGTCATTTGGATCAATTTTATCAGGCAATCCAACTTTTGGTGCAAGTACATTGTACATTGCAATTAATCTTGCGCGTTCTGCTTGACCCGGGCCAGCACTTGCAAAACTATTTGGATCAATTGAATTTACAGCAGATGACACATTATTCAAATCAGATGTAATTTGAGATGTGTTTGCTGATCTTGCTAATTTTGTGTCAGCCAAAGCTTTGTCTGTTTTATACTGATCTGCATAGCCGGGCAATTTAGCAGCCATTTGAGAAGCTACACCAACTGGCTCTGTTGTTCCAAGACCATATTGCTTAAATGGTTCATCAGCATCAGATGTGGGTGCAATTTTTGCATGATATGCATTTTGACCATATTCAGGCATGACAACGCTTGGCGCTCTAGGTGCGGTAGGAGCGTTTGGTGCATTTGGCGATACGCCTGTGGGAGCAGGCGGACCTTGAACTGCCTTTTGAGGAGCACCAAGACCTGTTCTTGATGTATAATCGGTGACATTTGCCGCAAGGCGATAGCCAATAAATTTGCCCGTTGGATCGAATTGAGCCACATAACCCGAAGGTGCCGTAAGAGCTGAAGAAGCGCCCTTTTCTTGACGAGCAGCGAGATCATTGCGGAGTTGTTCATAGGTCTTAACACCCGTCAATCCGCCTGTACCGATAGATCCAAGTAATGTGTGGCTTGGTGATGCCAACATACCAAACAGGCCTGAAAGAAGAGACAATTGTGTATCACTCAAGCCGCCCTGATCATTAAGGCTTAATAAATTACCAGCTGCATTTCCTGCCTTACCAAGGCCTGACGTTATTTTATCAAGCATTGATGGTTGTTGATATCCCGTGCCAATGGCACGATTTCCTAAATGGCTGAAAACATTTTGCACATAGTTTTTATCGCCACCGCCATTATATGCTTTTAGGGCCAGCGCAGATTGCGTTGGATCTGTCCAATCTTGAACACCAGCGCGGTCGCCAAGAGCTTTTAGATAACGAGCGCCAAACATGATATTATTTTTTGGATCTTTTAAATCTTCTGGATCTACTGGATCTAAATTTAAACCGGGCTTACGGGCTGTAGATGGCAAGATTTGCATCATGCCAACTTCGCCAGCTTTACCTGTTATATTAGGATTAAGTTGGCTTTCTTGTTTTGCTTGAGCAATTAATAAATTAGTTGGTATGCCTGTCTCATCCGATGCGCTTTGGAACATTGGTGTGTAATCTGTTTCGTTATCATCAGGTGAACTATCGCTAGGTTGATCTTTTGAACCGCCTGTATAAAAATGCGGACGACCTTCAATTAAGCCGCCATTAGCAGCAAAAATAAGTGGTGATAAGAATTTAAACGCATCATAGCCCGATTTAGCTAATCCAATGCCTGCTGTTAGATCGCTCAATCCATTACCGCCGCCGCCACCTGAAGGGTTTTGTGCTGTTGCCAATTGGCGTGTGTTGCGCTCATCGGGAATGTTAAGCCCGGGGCCGACTGGTTTATACATGCCGTCAGGAGCTGAATCAGAATCATTGTCGTTTGCAGATCCACCGAGGTCAAAATGTCCACGGGCTAAACCGCCACGAGCCTTATTTGGATCTTGTTGATCTTGTTGGCTTTGGTCTTGTGGCGGCGTTTGTGGTTTTGGAGGTGTTGGCGCTGTGGGTTTGCCAGTCACGTCTTTGTAAAGATTATTGCCGCTGGTAACTAAATTTGTGACCTGCTGTGCTGTTTGCAAAGCGTTTGGATTATTAGGATGTTGTGGGTTTGCCACCATTAAGCGATTAGCAGAACCGCTCATCGCAGGCGGAACATATCCAGCTTTACCCAAGCCGGCACCAGCATATGGTCCATACATTTGCTGTGAACGCAGCATCATCATTTGATATGTCATAGGATCCATGCCGCCCTGCGCCATACCACCAGTGTCAAACCCCTCAAGTGCACGATGAGGCCAAACGCCGCCGCCCTCAGAGGCTAAACCACCATGAGCAAAGTGCCCCTTATGGGCTGCATGTTTTGTGGCTTCGTCATAGTCGACAGTTTTAAAGCCTGCTGCAAGGCCAACAGCGTGTGGGTGATGACGTTCAACGTCTTGTGCAATAAGACCGATCTGCTTAGGCCCGTGGTGGCCCTTATAACGGAATTTAACAATCTTCTGACCATCGTATGTTTCACCGATCGGCTCAACATCTTCTTTAAGACGTTCATCAGAGAAAAATGGAGCAGGCGAGGTCGATGTTGTGGTTGATCCACTGAGAGCACCGGTACCTTCGGCGATGTTTGCAAGGAATTGTGCAACTTGGAAGGGGTAACCTTGTTGTTGCAGATATTGATTGTAAAGGGCTGTAAGGCCAGCCTGTTGAGTTTGTTGCTGTTGCTGACCCGCTGCCAATTGCGCTTGAGCGCCAGACAGTGTGGCCGCTTGAGCACCCGTGCCAAGACCTGCAATTTGCTGTCCAGCCTGTGACATTCTTTGTAAATTGGCCTGCTCTGCAGCCAATTGAGCGCCTTGCTGTTGCTGCGCTACATTTTGAGCCTGCGTATAACCAGATTGCAATTCATTTGCCAATGCTTGGTTATTTGCCATATTTTGTTGATAGGCAAGATTTGCCTGTCCAATGCCTGCTCGATCGCCACCAAAAGCGCCCTGTTGGATTTGTTGACCAGCAAGGTTTGATGCCTGTTGAGCATTTGTCATTTGCTGTGCAGCCAATGTGGTGCCAACAACATTCGACAGATAAGGCGACATATACTGATTAGTATTTAATTGCCCAAGGTTTGCAGGCCCAGCACCCGCAAGGGTTAATCCTGTGGCTGCATCATAATATGGTTGCGCCTGTGTTGCGCCCGTATTTGTATTGGCGATGCCAGTTTGTTGTGTTGATGTTAATGGAGCGACAAAGGCATTAGGATCTTGCGAATAGGCCTGAAAAGGCTGTGAAGCAGCCTGCTGCGCCTGTGCGTTGACCGAATTATATCGAGCCAGCACCTCGGGTGGGATGCTGACTGTCGATGTGGAGGTCTGTGAACCTTTGCTGCCCATTGTGGCCTCTTATTGTCGCAATTCAAGCGGGGAGTGTTGCCCCGTTTTTATGCCGTAAAGAAAAAACGCCCCTGCTGGTTCACCAAAATGCTTTTCATAAAGCTTGACCTTTGCCTCCGTGCGGGTGTTTGACAAAACACCAATCATCAAAGGCAGGCCAAGATCGTCCGAAACTTTCTTGGCAAACTCGCAGAGTTTACGAGCGCGATGTCCCTTGCGGCCCCAACGATGGTCTGGATGTACAAACACACACATTTCTTCAAGGAACTGATCATCGCTATACCAGTAATTTGAGACGCGGAGAAGGACCAAACCTTCTAAAGGTTTGCCCGGATCTCCAATTACGCCACAAATACCGCCTTTTAGTTCAAGTGCAGGCCATATCATTGACACGACCTTCACATCATTCATGCGGAAAACGCCGTTTTCCTCATTAACCAACTTTGCCAATTCCATAATCCCATCTAGGTCTTCTGGAGTAGCAATACGCACCTCTGCCTCTTTTTCCATTCCCTCAATCCCTCTTTGGTCCCGGAAGCTTCTGTAAAGTCTTGATGGTTTTGGCCCTCATGGCCTTAACCCAATCATCAAGAACGCGATGTCCCATATCAATGTCACCTTGGCCTACTTGCGCTACTTGCTTTGGTGTTAGGACATATTCTCCACCCGCTGCCACAATCGGCACTGGGGCATTAATTTCGCCGCCTGCAGCACGAGGCAATTGAGCGCCGTATGGGCCGCCTGCGCCGCTGTAGGGCACATCCCCCTGACGGCCATAAGGAAAGCCGCCAAAGATGCGCTTCATGCGTTTAAAGCCTGCAATTGTGTTGCCCTCGCCCATTGCTGAAATAATATCGGCGGGGATAACATAAGATCCGCTCTCAACATGCATTGGCAGGTGATCTGTGCGACCTGCAACAGAACTGTGAATCGGACCAGAATGGAAACGAACCCCTGATGGGTGAATGTCGCCCGGCTCCGCAAATTTCATGGGGGGGGAGACTTTTTGAACAGCCATAACGGGAGTTGGCTTATAGCTTGGCGATGTTGTTGTTGATGTTTGCGTTAATGTCCCGCCAATATCTTTGTATTTACGCGCAGTTGAAAGGGCGGCAGCCACAGCCTGATTTTGCGGATGCCCAGCGTGGATCATCTCGCTAATATTTTGCGATATTGTTTTCTGAGAAGAACCCTTCTTCAGCGGCATGTGCAGTTCCCGTTTTGTTCTAACAACCTTACACCTTTTTGTTACTTATGAATAGCTTACAGTTACAGTTTGACCAGATCCCGGCTCAACAACTAAACCATTTAAAAATGGTAAATTCACAACTGTAGTGCCAACAGTGTTGGGGATAACAAACATTTTGTTTGCCGTTCCTGCCAAGCTTACTGATGCTGCATCGTATAAAGCCCCCGGAGCACTTCCAGCTACTGTGACGCTTACAATTGCTATGCGGCCATTGCCAATCTTAACAGATGTGTTGCTTGATATAGCCAAAGCAGTCTGGCTGCCTTGAATATTTAAATTGGTTTGCGAATTGTTGTTTAAGGCAACAACAATGTTTTTCGATGCGGTTAGAATATCGTCTAAACTAGACATTAGAATTTTCCATCGGGTTGATATCGATATCTCATATTACCTATGCGCCAGAATGTGCCGAGACCTGTTGAATCCGTAGGATTGCTGATCGCCACCGATACCAATCGACCTCTAAAACGCGGCGTAATATATTCTGTGCTTTGCGTGAGTTGATATGGGCCATAGGCAATAGGCGTATCGCCGGGGTAATTGGTCACATAAAATGTCAAATTAACAGTTGCCGTTGGTGTTTGATAATTAACCTGACCATTTGATGTGCCGGCATAATAACCCCATCGCATGTCGGGCCATACCTGATCAATGAATGTCAAGACATCGGCCTCAGACAGCTCAAAATAACCAGTTTGCATTGCCGCAGGTAGCGGCTGACCATCGGCATCCGCTGATGTTTCGTGTTGATAAATATAATTAGAATTAGGATCAAAACCGATAGGAGGACCGAGAACAGATTCATTGATCCAAGCCGTGCGGGATAATGTGCCGAAATCCCACTGTTGCAGATTGACGTTATATTTCACATAGGCGTTAATTTCTCCGCCATTGCCTTTTGTTGGATAAAACCAAGCAATTTCACCAAAGCGAGAATTAGCGGCGACACGGATTTTATTAAGATTTGTCGTATCTAAATCTTGGAAGATAACGTCCCAAACAGGGCAAAATATTGGCTGTACGCCTGCGGATGAATATGAGAAAAACTGGCTTTGTCCCATCCAATATACAACACCATTTAATGATGTCGCGGCTTTTTTAGCTATGAGACCGCAGCCTGTGCCGACTTCGTTGAAGCCATATACGCTGGGATAGCCAATATATTGCATCGACCACAGGGCAAGATCTGTCCACACAAGACCTTGTTGTGGACCTTGTATGCAGCCAACAATCTTTGAACCTTTGGGTATGCGATAAGATCCAGCTTGATTTGTGGTCTGAGCAATCCATGATTGATAATTATTAATATCACACCAGCGAAGCAAGAGCGGATCTTGTATGCCGTTAAAGGTTGATCCCCATGTAATAATTTGACGCTGCGGCATTGCCACAAATGCGCCATCATTAATTACTGGGCCTTGATATATTGCTGTTGCGACTGGGTTGCCTGATGTTGGATCCCATTGATAAACAGGTCCACCTTGAGGGCAAGAAATTAACAATTGGCCCCAATTATCAAGTGTCCAGTCTGATACAGTTATTGGATTTCCGGGGGCAGCAGATGGCGCAACACCAGATCCAAACCCACCAACGCCAAAGCCGTTTACTCCGAACCCAGAGCCAGCAGGCAAAGGGCCAATGCCGATGTAATAAGTATAATTAGCATTTCCCGCATTTTCTTGTCCTGTTGTTGATGATGTGGCCGATGAATTAGCCTGTATGGTAAATGTGTTTGCGTTAATAATAGATAAAATTTGGTAATTCCCGTAAATTGTAATTCCACCAACTGTAGTTGAAATCAATACGGGGAAAACAGTTTGATTTGTATATCCATGATTATTTAATGTAACAGTTACAACGCCGCTTCCGCTCGTTGTGGCAAATGAAGGCACTGCACCGCCATTGGTGACTGTCGATGTGGCATATAAAGGATTACCAAAAACATCAACCGCATTTATTTGATATGTATTAGAGCTGACCAATGTTGTTGGATAAAATCCAAACAAGATTAAGCCACCAACGCTAATCTGCGTTGATATATAAACCGAGTCATAGTTTGTTATATTGCTGCCCGTGTCGGTGATCGTTACAACATTACTGCCACTGGTAGTGGACACTGAAACTGCGACATTATCCGTAAATGTTCTTGGTGTAATATTTGTTTGAGTGCCATTATTAATGACAGATAAAAGGGTTGTGTTTACGCCATTTGATTCACAACCAACAGCCAACCATTTATTTGAATTGGTATCTTCCCAACCCCATAATGCGCGTACGATAGATGTAATTTGACCAGCAAAAAATTTTGTCCAACCGCCAAGCTTTTGAACAAGACCAACTCCGCCTTGGTCTGGCACAAAGCGAATGAGATTGCTGTAAGAAAGAGCCGCCTCGTTCAAAGCAGGCGTTCTATTTTGATCAACACCCGGAACCAATTTAAGAGAATTATGCGGCATATTTTACCCCCGCGTTGGGGTGGCGGGAGCCGCAGGCGACATGGATGTCCAACCAGCAGCCTCAAATTTCTTGCGGTATTCTTCAACTGTAGCGCCACGCAGGAGGACTTGATATTGCCCCTCATAGCTTTGTGCCATCGCTGGATCATCGCTCATTCTGCCGAAGTTGCGTTGATACGCCGAGATATAAACCATTGAGGCCATAATAAATAAATCGGGCAGATAAAGACTGATAAATGTCGTTGTATTGGAGGCCGAAAGACTGTTTGGACGGATCGTGCCTACAATCTCAACTGTGTAATTTGCATCAGGCCAAGGTCCAACATAGTAAGTGTTGTCTTGGAAAACAGCAAAATATTGGGGCGTTCCCGTGACAGATGGGCTGTTATAGACATTGTCCAAAAACTCTTTTGTGGTAGGCAAAAGAGAAATGCGAGTGCCCTGATCTGGATTTGTGACGTTTGCAGGGTAAATCACATTTAATTGCTGAACTGTGACAAATGTGCCCGATGGTACAGACAACGTGCGACTACCCTGCGTCAAAAAATAAGAAGAATTTGAAGTTGTGGTCGACAACAAGTCAAGATCACGATAAATGCGGTTTTCCGCATAGGTGATCATTTGTGGCAAAATAGAGACAAAGTTTGGATCTGTTGAAGGCACAACCGCCAAGGTGGCAATTTGGTTGACGTATGAACTGTATGTCAAACCTGTGGTCATGTTATCCTCGCTAAACCCAGCCCTTTTACTATTTATGAAGCCATTTTGGAAGCAATAGTTTCCACACTATTTACACGATTAGTCCAACCGCGCCCATATTTCCAAAATGTGCGTTCATGTTGGAGGAAATTTTCGCGTATTTGGCAGATCTTGGTGATCAATTGTTTCGGATCAGCCTCTTGAGCCAATTTAAGGGTAATTGGACCCATTTTGCCGTCAACACCTGTTTCTAAAGCTTCTTGCAAAAAGTGAATAGCCCATTTGATGCCAGAATTAACAGCGACATCATAAACGGCATAGTCAACACCCTCTGGGAGTTCATCACCCATTACCGCATCCCAGTATTTTTCCTTATAAAAAGGCATTACTGTTTCAGGAGTGAGATCACGCATTTCTTGTTCTGTAATTACATGGCCTAAATATGACTCATAGGCAGCTCTAGTAACGCCAAGGTTAGTCATCCCACCGGGGTCAACTGGATCATTTACATATCCGCCTTCGGTTTTGATGACATCATTAAAGCATGTTTCAAAATTAGATTTCATTTTCCACCTGTTTTAGCAAGATGAGATGTCAAAGCATCGGTTTTGTCTTGAGAGCCAGAACTAGATCCAAAATAAAACGACATAACGCTAGTCCAAGCTGTTCCAAGGCTACCTAAAAGCAATAAGAGAGCCTCTGAGCCGCTTTGTGGCATGCCGTGGATCATCATGTAGATAATGATGCCAAAGAAACCCAGCGTCACAAGAATAGCCAAGGCACGAGGTATCCAGTCTTTATTGGTGGCCTGCATCTCACGAGCTGATACGCGATCTTCTTCGGCGATGCGATCGAGATCGATGTCAAGGCTCTTCATTTGAACCTTAAAATCGGCATCAATTTTCTTAACTGCAGCCAATTGATCTGGCGTTGCATTAGCAAGGGCGTTCATTACATCGTCTTGAGAGCCGCCATCGTGGCCCAAAAGTACATTTGATAAAGTTTTAACGGCAAAACCCGCGAGAGGTCCGCCGAGAGCTGTTGCGATTGTTGGAGCTACTGCGCCAATAAGATTTCCAATTTTTCCAAAGTCCATATTTCACCTTTAGTGGCTTAATGTGTAAAGATATGCCGCTGCGCCAATGGCAATGCTAAACACAATAATAATTAACAAAATGCTGCCCCAAAGGCCGATTGCATCCCACATTTTCTGACGCGATTTTGCGGCCTCTTCAGCCGCACGTTTGCGTTCTTTTTTTATGCGGGTGATTTCGGATTGAAGCCGCATCCACTCTTGGTAACCATATTGAGCAACGAAAAGATTTTGAATCTCCTGCATCATTTCGTTTGCTTTTTGCTTGGCTTGATAGGCATCCATTGCCTCTTTTTCAGCACTTTGACTTGTGCCGCCAAACAAATTTTTTTTTGGACCCTCTGCACTGAGGCGAGTTAAACCCGCCACAGATTCCATAAGAGATGAAATGTCCCCAATCATCCCTTGGATTTCTTTGCCAGTTGCTACTGCAGTTTTGATAGTACTGTAAGCCGTCTGCGCTAAGGCCAAGAGAGTTAAAGGGTCCATTTCACTCCTTTTTGCTCAATAGTTTTTGAACAGTATCAGACTCATAAATCCGAATACCGGTCCAAATTATTGTAAATAAGGCTGCAATAGCAGGTAAAACGCCAGACAATGTCCCCACCACTGTTAAGACAGAAGCTCCGTCTATTATATGCTTTGTGGTTTCAAGGGTAGATGTGTCTGACATTTTATTGTTCCTTACTGAACTGGAGAAGCCGCTGGGGCGGTTTCAGAAACTGGGGCAGGAGAAGCGGGTGTTTCTGCAGCAGGCGTTGCAGGTGCTTCCACTGGTTGAGCTGTCATTGCCTGTACTGGTGCAGCCGAAGGATCAACATCTGCTTGAATACGTTTTATTTCTTCAACGGCATTTTGTTGAAGCTTGGCGATCAACGCACTTACTTCTTCATAAGGACGCTTTGCAAGAGCGGCCAACATTACATTTACTTCATCGAGAGTGTGTTTTAGATTGAGTTCCATTTTTTTATCCTAAAATAGTCCCAAAGGACCGCGCCCCACCAACATATGTAAATTGATCCGCAGAGCTGGTGGAACTTGTCCCTGCAGAATTAGTCACAGTAATATCAACAGTGCCGGTAGATGCAGCCGCTGGTGATGTCGCTGTAATTGAGGTTGTACTATTGACTGTGTAACTCGCGGCATTTGTTGCTCCGAACTTAACAGCCGTTACACTTGAAAAATTGGTACCCCCAATAGAAACAGATGTGCCCCCACCTTTAGGCCCAGATGTTGGACTTACGGAAGTAACTGTTGGAGGTGCAAGAGGGGTATAGGTAATAATGATAAGACCGGGTTTACCCGCGGCTCCAGATGCCCCACTACCGCTAGATGCACCACCACCACCGCCATATGTACCGCCAGCACCACCTGCATGATCTGTGGTATAACAACAGCATCCATGAGTTATTACTGAAGCATTGCCTGCACCACCACCACCACCTGCGCCGTAGCCGCTGCCATATTCATTACCATTGCCACCTGCGCCACCAGCACTATTAATAATAGATGATCCGCCACCGCCGCCAGCGCCTGCATCACCAGATCCACCAGCGCCAGTACCATTGTTACCATTTCCATTTGGACCTGCTGCACCGCCGCCACCGCCACCGCCGTTGCCATTACCGCCACTATATTTTGTTGTACCAACACCAGCAGATGCTTGACCGCCGGTTCCTACAGTTCCGCCTTTTGCCAATACTGTGCCGGTGCTATTAAACCAAGTATCACCACCAGCAGTATTTGTTCCACCACCGCCACCAATAGTTGCGGTAACACCACTGCTAGGTGTTAGTGTTAAATTGCTGATTTTAGAATAGCCGCCACCGCCACCGCCGTTGCCACCATTTGAACCACCCGCGCCGCCGCCAATACATTCAATTGTATTTGAGCTATTGTTCCAATTTGCGGGAACTGTCCATGTTTGTGTGGATGTTAAAAATATAACAGTTGCCATTAGAACACCTGTGGTGCGGAATGAGGAGCAGATATGATGTTGTCATATTGATCCATAGTTTTGTTATCAAGCTTGACGGGCACGTCATTTAAATCAACAAGTGTATTATTGACCCATTTGTGATTGTTTATTTCCACAGGGTGAAGAATAACAAGTTTTCCGTCTTTGCTTTCAAGTTGAGGAAAGGCGTGAAACTCATATCCATCAATCATTATTGGGTTTGTCGTGCCGGGTTCAATATGGACCACGTTTTCAATAATGCGTGTTTTAGCATTTACCATCAAATAATTCATAAAATAGCTCCCTCTGCTACATCGGGAACTTCGGATTCTTCATTAATTGTTTCATTGTAATTTTTAGAAATATTTACCAGTCGGCTTTTTGCCTCTAGAGCAATAAAACCATGTGGTTGAAGGGCAGGCCAATCCACAACATCGCCGCACTTCAATATTTTTTCCCATGAATTGCCAAATGATTTAAAAGAACCACGGGCAACAATAGAAATGTGAGTTTGATTTGGCTTGTGCCAATGCTTAGGCAATTCATCCCCAATTTCTGGGAAATCATAAATAGTGCCTATTAGCTTTTCGAACTTAATGCGTGTTGCTTCTAACATAGAACATACCCTCTTACGTTCTGGTTACTGTTAATGCCACAGTGACGCGTGTCACAGTGGTTGCCGCTGTCACGTTAAAGCCAACCACGTTACCTGCGCTGATGCTCGTGGTGGTCCAACCCGTGATGGATGTTTGTTGGCCTTTAGTCGCCGAAGAAATATTTGGCTTCGTACCTGTGCCAACCATAGACGTATTTGTACCATAGTTTGCATACGAATCGTTAGTGATATCAACAGTGATTGAGCCTGTTGTATCAGCCAATAATGTCCAAGCCGTCAATGTGCAACCAAACGGAATATATAAATATCCCTTAAAGCCTGTAGTTATTGCAGAGCCGCCGCCGTCAATCACATATTCAACGCCAACTACCTGACCCGTTGTTGAAATGGTTACAGAGCCCGATGCGTTGGTGACTGTAACACCAGTACCACCTGTTAAAGTTGTGCGGGTAAAGCCTGTGCCGTTACCGATGTCGATCTGACCATTGGATGGTGTTGCCGTGAGGCCTGTGCCGCCTGCTGCGATAGGTAATGTGCCAGCCGTGAGGGCAGATGAGGATGTTGAATAGATGGCATTGTTTGCCGCTGTAAAACCCGTGAGGCCTGTGCCGCCATATGATGTGCCAAGGGCGCTACCAAGCGTAAGGGCTGATGCATTGATGTTTGATGCGGTAATAGTGCCTGAGAAAGTCGGACTTACGTTCAACACAACAGCGCCAGAACCAGTGCTTGTTGTTGTGCCAGTACCACCAGAGGTAACAGCCAAGGCTGTACCTAAAGACACAATACCCGCTGATGATATGGTCATAGCATCAGTTGTGCCGTTATTGACCACAAAATGGATGGCATTTGATGTTGTCGTGCCAATCGCAAGATCAGCAGATGTTGATGTCAAGAATACGTTATTGGGCACGTTAAATGCACCGCTGCCAGACCAACCAGACGAGTTCATGCCGAAATCGCCGAAGTAAGTGGTCGCTGTGCCGTTATTGTTAGACACAATAAAGTCTGTTGATGCAGATGATCCAGCATTGTTATTTTGCAAGATCATTTGATTATAGCTGTTTACTGATGAGGCAAATGAAGCCATCAAGTTAGTATCAGTATAATTTACTGTGCCATAAGAAACAGCACCAGTAGAAGAGGCGCTCGATGTAGAAGCATTAGCAACAACAGTTGTAAATGTACCAGCGGCAGCTGTTGTGCCACCAATAGCCATATTATTAATAGTACCAGCAGTTGTGGGAGCGATTGTCACCGCGCCAGATGGTGACAATGTTACGCTTGTTGATGCGGTTAAAGTTGTAAATGCGCCAGTTGATGCAGTAGTTGCGCCGATCGTTGTGCCGTTAATAGAGCCACCAGTAATCGTCACAGAACTTGCACTTTGTGTTGACATTGTGCCAAGGCCAGTGATGGCTGTGCTTGGAATTGTTGAAGATGCTGTAAAAGCACCTGTGCCATTGCCGATCAAATAACCAGTGAGTGTTGTTGCTCCAGTACCACCATTGGCAACAGGTAATGTGCCCGTAACCATCGATGTGAGGCTTACTTGACCCCATGTTGGAGCAACACCAATGCCGCCTGCAAGTAATACGTTACCCGTTGCCGCATCAGCCAAACCAGCCAATGTTGTTGATCCGCTGGCATATAAAAGACTGCCCGTTGTATATGATGTTAATCCTGTGCCGCCTTGCGTAACACCAAGTGTACCTGACACATTTGAAAGAGAAACCTGTGACCATGTTGGTGCAGCAGATGCGCCACCAGATGTAAACACATAGCCAGACGTTCCATATGTTGCACCACCAATGCCCAATTGACCTGCAGGACCAAAGCGGAAAGCTTCGGCGATCGATATAGATCCTGTTGGTGTTGTATAGATTGATGCATATGTACCTTGCGCTGTATCAGTAAAGTTTTCAGCTGCAAGTAGTGCAAAATAACCAGTTGATGCGGTGCCGAATCCTGTTGCACCATAACCACGTCCAGTAAATTGCGTAAGGAAATC
>Ga0208379_1000067_pt1 | contig 49773 bp, 32 predicted proteins | sample CryBogCBE02Aug07_FD_184559 | JGI IMG/M metagenome (GOLD analysis project Ga0208379, IMG submission 184559) | Freshwater microbial communities from Crystal Bog, Wisconsin, USA - CBE02Aug07 (SPAdes) | ecosystem: Environmental > Aquatic > Freshwater > Lake | place: Crystal Bog, Wisconsin, USA... | reverse complement strand
AACTGTAGTTTTTGGTGATCCTGGTGCGTAACCACCTCCACCTCCACCAGCTACTGCTAAGTAACGAATTTGATATGTAGTTGATGTGGTAGAACCACCTCCACCACCACTATTGATAGCAGAGATTGTTCTATTCTTAACAGAGTTTTGAGAATCTCTTTTAACTGCCATTAGGTTATTTCCGATCCAAACATTACAAATGAAACGTTAGGTGTATTGGCTTGAACTGTTACGGTATCTGTATTACCTAAAGCCATACCAATAGTAAATGAAATTGAGTCGTATCCTGGTACTGTTGTGTTGAAAGCAACATACTGAGAGTTTGCTAATGATGCACCAGCAACTTGCGTTGAAATAAAGAAAGATGCCGCATTTACGTTTTGATTACAGACTTGAAATGTTGAAACGACAGTCTGTGTATTTGCCGGTACTGTATAGATTACAGTAGGTGTATTTGCGGCAGGATTTGATTGGGCTAATGTTCTGTATTTTATTGGCATAATGTACCTCTACATTCCCGCTAAGAAGAATGGGTTGAAAGAATTTTGTTGCATGTATGATAATATGTATGTATTAGCATTTTGAGTTCCGATACTCAATGTATTTGCATTAACAGAATTAACATTTAATGTTGCCGATGCATATATACCGTTTGCTAAATTTGCGACAACATTATTTGCGTAATTTGAAACGTTTGCCGTTGAAAGCGTTTCTTGAGCAAGAACTAATGCGTTTGCTGTATTGGCAAATGTGTTTGCGCTATTTGCAATAGTACTTGTTAGAAATGGTGTCAACGCAACGTTTGAAACTACCGCAGAAGATGAGATATCTAACCAGAAGAAGTTACTTCCGTTGCTTGTAGTCCACTCATAGATAACATCGTCAGTCTGAGAATACCATTGAGTACCGACAACGTTAATTGACGGCGCAGTATTAGAAACAATTATTTGACCAAGGTAAGCCTGTTGGCGAGTCCAAGTGCCAATAGAAGAGTTCCAGACATACGTAATGCCGTTAACTAATGCTGTTTGACCGTTTGATGTTGCGACTGGAAATGACATGATATCTTAGTTGAGTTATCTTCTATTTATTGACCTAAAAATTGAAAGGCTGGTGGAGTAAAGTTACCGGTATATCTAGCAATACCATTCGTAATTCTAAAATCATCCATATAACCGTTAAAAAAGTAAACTGGCGCACTACTATAATATGATGCACCAACATAATTAATAGTTCCTAATACAATAGAACCGGATATCGTGGTACTAATAATGCTATTTCCATTGAGATAAACCGTCATAGCAGTTCCGTTTCTCACTATCGCTATATGCGACCAACTGTTAAGTGATACTGCTGTACTACTTGTCGAATTGATAGCCCATGAACTACCACTTGTCGAAACTAATAATTGTACGTAATTTGAAGTGCCAACTATATCTGCTCGTATACCATAGCCAGATCCATTTCCATTTAACATGAATGGACTTTGAGTCGTTGATGTTGTTGGGTATAACCAATATTCGATTGTAAAATTGCTAGAACCGACCAACATAAATGCTGAGTTTGGTATTAAAGCATAACCTGTACTACCATCAAAATACATTGAATTATTACCAAACTTAACTGTGTTGGCTTGTGTTTTCAGAGAACCATATGTTATAATATCATTTTTACCAGTAACATCTTGAATACCTGAATTTGTACCTAATAGTGCCAAAGAATTGTTTGATGCAACTGTAGTCAATGAGTTTGGAATCGTAAAAGAAGAATTATATAATGAAACACCATTTGAAATTTTAACACCGTAAGCATAAAACGCACTCGCTGTTCCTACGTTTATTCCTCCTGTTGCACCTATAGATGCTGTACTGCCTGTACCTGTAGTCATGTTACCGTTTACGAAGAATCTATAAGTTCCTCCGTTTCGACATACAACTAGGTGAACCCATTGTCCTGCATTTACTGTTTGAGAACTACCAAAATCTGTAACGCCTTGAAACACATAGTGTAATGTATTATCGGTATTCAAATACATGTTACCGCCTGAGGTATTAACAAACGCTCTAGAAGTTCCTGCACCTGAAGGCATGAAAAAGAACCATCCTTCAATTGTAAAATCACCAGCAAATACCCAAGCAGTAGTTGAACCTTGTACAACAGAGTCACTTGAACTACTAAAATACAATGACGCCCCATTGTTTGCGGTTGAGTACGTTACGCCTGGTGGAAATGGTGAAAACGGTTCAACTTGCACACCACCATTAGGTTGAGTTAGAGTAAAAGTATTGTTTGAATTATCTATAAATCTATTACTTTGACAAGTTAATAATGCAGTATTTGCAACTGCTGTTAATGGTGTTGTTGATGGTGTAAAATTACTGGTATAAAGTGCCGTACCATTAATTACTCTAACATTACTTAAAATACCAGGGAAATAGTTACCAGCATTAGCCGCTCTTGCACCGACAGTTGCATTGCAACTAGAATTGTATGATAAAGCACCTGGTAATATAAATGTTGTTGGGTCTTGTACACCGTTTATGTAACAAGAAAATACATTACCGTTACGTACATAAGCAATGTGTGTCCATTTATTCAACGACAATGTTGTTGAAAATAATCCAGGATTTGCATTACCTGTATAAGAACCGCCGGTAGTTGACAAATACATCACAGGTTGCATAGTAGGAGTATTTGTACCATTTATACCAATGAATACTCCATCTAAACCATTTGCTTCAACACTAAAAATAGTTGCAACGGACCAAGTCGGTGCGGCCGTCATAAAGAACCAACATTCTACTGTAAAGTTATTTGAACCTAATTGTAATTGTGTGGGGTTACCTGGTGTTGATATAAATCCACCGATACCTTGGTCGAAATAATTACTCCATCCTGTTTGAGTGAATGGTGTAAATGTTCCTTGTGTTGCGGCACCGGTTCTAGTTAAAGGCCAATTATTAACAGAATCATCGTAGAACACATTATTATTTGCTGAATTTTTATATTGCAATGATAATAATTGCGTATTAGAAATTGGTGTTACTGGTTGATTTGGTGGTAAAAAAGTATTCGTATATAGTGCAGTACCATTGACTATTCTAAAATTACTAATGTATCCTGCATACCAATATCTTTCAGCAATATTTTCATTTGTATTATTCCATCCGCCTAATACAGTAGTCGCAGTTGCTCTAGCTACAATAGAAGTGTAAGTGTTTGTAACTGTGCTTTTTATTCCATTTTTATAAGCTGACAGTACTCCACCTGAACCAACTACTGCAATATGCGTCCAGTTATTTGGTGATATTACTAAATCAGTAAACGCTACTAATGTGCCGTTAGCATAAAAAGCTATTTGGTTGCTAGTATTAATTTGCAAATTCCAACCATTGTTATACCCTCCTGATCCAGACCAACCATGAAACGCTATAACTTGTTGCGTTGAAGTTACTGTTGTATATATCCAGCACTCAACAGTAAATGCGTTACTACCAAAATCAGCATAACTTCCCGCTGGTGTTGTTAGATATCCAGTACTACCATCCAAATATCCAGAACCGTATATGTTAGGTGTTATAGTATTACTTGTAACTGTTGGTGATGCAAACGGTTGATTCTGAGACACATAAGGCAAACCTGTTGGAGTAAATACATTATTGTTTGCTGAGTTGTCAATGAATGTTGAATTTTGTAATGTCAACATTGTAGTACCGGCAACAGCAGTTAATGGTGTCGTGCTTGGTGTAAAACTGCTTCCGGTATAAATCTACGTACCGTTAACGATACGTAGATTTGACATGAAACCAGTTGCTGTACCATCACCAGTAGGGTCATTTAGAATTGTTTTTGAACTACCAGAATTTGTAAAGTTTCTTGTAAAGTTTGCAGTCGTAGCACCTAAAACACCATTCACATACACTCTCATTGTACTACTAGAATCTCTAGTAATTGCTAAATGCGTCCATTGTCCTAGTGTTACTGAACTTGTTGAAGTTGCAGTATATATCCAACTACCTCCATCATAATGCCCAATTGCCCATCCGGGTCCGTTCCATTGTACTGTCCATCTTGAACTGTTATTGATATAATCATACAAAAAATAAATGCCGCTATTACCAAGATTCGAAATATAGAACCAAAATTCAATTGTAAATGGTGCAGTACCTAAATTTAATGAAGTTGGATAAGTTAGTAAATTGCTACCACCAAGAATTGCACCGCTATAATATCCTTGACCGTTTGTATTTGCTGTTGATGTTGTTGGTAATGTCGCAAATGGTTGACTTGCAACCACTTTTGGTGTTGAACTTAATGTTAATGCATAACTATTTGGACCAATGTCTGAAAATTGATTTGATAGGCATGACAAGAAAGTAGTATTTGCTTGTGATGTTAATGGTGATGTTGGTGCGGTAAATGTTGTTGAATATAATGCCGTACTTGAAATTCTAAGATTACTTAAAGTACCATTAAAACCATAAGAATTATATTCACCAACAGAAATATATGAAGTTGAACCTGTTGGTGTTGATGTCGTAGTTGTTCCTGTTATAGTTTGTAAAACACCATTCACAAATAATTTAATAGCACCGGATGAAATTGAAACTGCTACATGATACCAAGAACCAGGCACCATTACAGTATTACCAACTGCTGTTTGTACTGAACCGTTGTACCAATATAGTTGTAACTGTCCTGAAGTATTAATCTGAAATGACCAATAATTTAATGTTGATGTAACTTGCATATCACCAACAAGATTAACGCCCGTTGAAGCCGGCAATGCGTTCATTTTAACAAACGTCTCAATTGTAAACGTTGAGGTTGAAGTAAAACTTCCAGTAATATTTGTTAAACTACTTGCAGGTGTTTGAAAGCCACCATAAAAAAAATCAACACCATAATATCCATTTCCCCATAGAGGGCTAAATCTATTTGGTGTTGCCGCACCGATGGGTGTCAACGCAAAATTGTTTGTACTTATATCTTGAATATATGTATTTGTATTAGTCTCACCGTTTAATAACAATGTTGTAGAATTAAAATATGTATCAGAAATAACATATGTAATTGTATATGTTATAGATGCCTGAGTTGCTTGTGCATATGAATCTGTTGCAATAACAGTAAAATTGTATACTGTTGTATTTGATACTGTCGTACTACCTGAAATGTATCCGTTAGCCGCTAAAGTCAATCCTGTTGGTAAACTCGAACCGCTTTGTAAACTAAATGTTAAACTTGGAGAACCAGTGACATTCAAACTAAAACCTACAGACGTTGTTGCTGATACAAATGTATTTGCATATGACGTTGAATTAAAAACTGGATAACTATTGTATACTACTCCAGGTAAATAAACTGCTGTACCACCACCAGGATTCGCAACATAAAGAGGATAAGAACCAGCACTCAAAGATGGTGCAGTAAATGTAATTCTATTTGGATCTAGTCTTGTGCTTGTTATTGTTGTGCCACCAATAACTACGTTAGCGTTACTTTGAAAGCCTGAACCGTAAATAACTATAGTTTCACCACCAGCAATAGCAGTATCGGGATAAGGCACATAAGCACCATTAGTGTATGCCCAAGAAGTTATTTTAGGTTGTGGACTACTCTGCTGAACGGCAACATCTCTAGCCGAGACAAAGCCGGCGCCATCAGCCGCTCTTACACCTTTAAATCCACCATTAAACATTAACCCATTACCTCGTATGTTGCAACTGCTTGAAGTGTGCCGTTGTTACTTGCTGTTAGACGAATTGCATCACCTTCATTTGCATAGAAGATTCTATCAAAGACACCGAAGGTTGTATTTGCCGGCATTGAAATATTTGAAACAATAATATAAGGTACATTGTTTCTGTATATGTCTGCGGTAATATATTGAACGTTCGTAGAATAATTTGCAACAACTAAACTGTCAATTCTAAACAATTGATTTGAATTATTTGCATTTGAAATAATAGCAGTTGCAGTTGTCGTAACGTTTTGTACTGCTGTATTGCCGTTTAGATAATTGATTTGAACTAGATTAGGGGTTGTCATTATTGTGCTCCGAATAATACCGACATAGCAAGTGATTTACCTGTCGATACTCCTGTAACTGTTGTTGCGTTTGAACCAACAAATGCTGGTGTCTGTATGTCTAACCAATAAGATGAAACGGTATCGTTTGTGTATTCGTAAAGCACATCAGTCGTATTATTGTACCACTGGTCACCTTGAAGTGGATTTGTAGGTGGTGTAGGACTCGCTGTGTATGTGATTCGGACACTTTGAGCAACTCTTCCCCACGAATTAGTCGTAGAGTTATAGGTATATGAAATACCATTTACTACTGCTGTTTGACCGTTAGTGGGTGAGGTTGGAAATGCCATGTTATTGTGTTACTGTTATTAGAATCCAAGAAGTGTTAGACTCTTCCCATCTGTAATAATTTGGTGGTACTGCATCTGTAGGCATGTCAACAGGAGGTTTCCAAGCCCATGTGTTGCTTGAGTAAACCCAACTGTTCATACCTTCTGGTTTTGGTAATGCGAAAACGTCATTTGCTCTGTCATAAACCATACCGATACCAGCATATCTATATCTCAATGCAGTACCGCTGTCTTCTTGACCTGTAACAGGATCATAATGAATACCGTTTCTTGTATTGTATGAGGTCTGAATGAAGGTATTAGGCTCTCCAAATAGACCAGTGTTTACCATGTCTTGTTCAATGACAAGAACTCTGGTAACAATGTTGTTAGCATCTATCTGTGCAAAATGACTCATCTCAATTTTCTCCTTTTATGTTCTATTTATTGTGTTAAAAAAGCTAATGATGTTGGGGTAAAGGTTGATGTATATCGTGCAACACCATTTGTGATTCTTAAATCGTCAATATAACAATTAGATAAATGACCTCCAGAGTTATCACCACCGACTGTTACCGGTGCAGTACTGTTATATATTGAAGCCGATGACGTTACAGTATTGGTTAAAACACCATTTGAGAACAAATAAAAGTTACTACCTGAACGAGTTACTGCAATATGTGTCCAAGTATTTGAACTTAAATTTGAATTTATCGAAACACCATTTACAATATCCCATGCAGAATTATTTGAGCCTGCGTAAAAATAAATTTGAGGTGTTGTATTGTTGTAATAATAAAACAAAAATGAACCATAACTTCCGGTCCATCCTTTAGTTAAAAATGCACTACCATTTGAAAAAGTTATAGGATATAACCAAAACTCAATTGTAAAATTATTTGAACCAAGATTTAAATAAGGGCTGGTTGGAAATGCATTAGGGAATGAACAATATCCAGTTGAACCATCAAAATACAATGCACCAGTTCCAAACTTAGTTGTGTTTGCTTGAGTCTTTGCAGAACCATAAGTTATAATATTATTTTTACCTGTAGCATCTTGAATACCTGTGTTAGTAAAATTCAATAGCAATGCTGTATTCGCAACAGCAGTTACAGGTGCAGTAGGTGGTGTAAATGCAGATGTATAAATTGGAGCACCGGCAATAAATCTCGGGTTAGCAATACTAAAATAACTAACAAATGAACCACCGCTGAAACCACTATAACCTAATCCACCATTATCATATAATCCACAAATAATAAATGTTGTGCCTGAAGCGGCAGTTCCTGATGTATTAGTTACAGTACCTTGAGAAGTACCATTAACCCACATTGTAATAACACCTGATGCGTTTTTAGTTATCGCAAAATGATACCATTGATTATAATTATAAGTATTTGTTGTTGAATTAAGAGTTGCTACTGTTCCATTACTGCCATTACCCTGAGTAAAAGTAAATTGATTACCTTGAAATCCGCAATTGAATGAATTTCCATACGCACCACCGTTACCAATACAAAAGAAGAATGATTGATTTACTGGATAAACCCAACACTCAAATTGCCATTGCATTGATGGACTACTTACGTTGAATATCTGATTACTACCATAAATATAATTTCCGCTATAGTGATATGAACTTGCCCCATGTACTGCTGGATTGTATATGACGCCTGGTGCAAAAGGTGAAACTGCTTGAACAGAGGCTTGTGTTGCAGTTAATCTATACCCGTTTGTCGAGTTATCAACAAAACCATTATTCTGGGCAGTCAAAAATACTGTACTAGATATTGCAGTTAATGGTGCTGTGCTTGGTGTGAATGAAGAAGAATATAATGCGACATTCGATATTCTTAAATTACTAACATATCCGGCGTAATTAAATGAACCGCTATTCCATTGTCCCATAGTCAAATAACCTATAGAACCGCTTCTATTTACAATTGTCGAGCCGCCAGTTAATGTTTGCTGTACACCATTTACATACATTGAAACTGAATTTGAGTTTACCGAAACAGCAACATGATACCAAGTACCTAAAGACATTACTGTGTTTCCGGTAATAGTATAAGATGTTCCACCAACAACATATAATTCTAAAACGTTTGAGTTATTAGGTCCAAAACTCCAATTACAAGTTCCCGCAGTTGGGTTCATGTCACCAATCAAAGCAGGATTTGCAGAACCTCCTGGCGTTGCCGACATGTTTATCCAACCTTCAATAGTGAATGTTGAAGTTGTTGTTGATATTGGGGTTGAATTTGAAACAATATAGTAACCAGAACCACCTAAGTAATTACTCCATCCTGTTGGACTAAATGGGCTAAATGTACCTTGTGTTGGAATGCCTGTTCTAGAAATTACTAAATTATTTGGGCTGTCATCATAATACACATTGTTATTTGCTGAATTTTTATATTGCAATGATAATACTGATGTATTTGCAACTGCTGTTAGTGGGCTAGTTGGGGGTATAAAGTTATTCGTATAAACTGCGGTACCGTTAATTACCCTAATGTTTGAAATATAACCAGCAAATAAACCTGTTTGTGAATGTGAATAACCGCTAATGGTTGGTAAGTATGTTGATGGTATTGATGTTGTATTTGTAACTGATGTACCACCAACACCATTTAAGTAGACAGTTACTTGTCCACTTTTTCTACAAACTGCTAAGTGATTCCATGAATATGGATTTCCAACTGCCGCACTATTCTGTGCGGTGCCAGCACCACTCGTTGTTGCGGTAAATTGTGCGGCAGTTAATGTTGTAGTACTTGCACCAATAATACACCAATTTGTACCACTTACAGTTTGTGCGTATATGTAACCACCTGATGTACCTGTTGGATAATACCACAATTCAATTGTAAAATCACCTGAAAGTGCAAATGCAGGATTAGATGATTCTTGTACTTGCATGTATCCTGTTGATCCATCAAGCAATACGCTACCATAAACACTTGGTGTTATAGTATTACTTGTAACTGTCGGTGAAGCAAATGGTTGATTCTTAGATACTATAACTGAACCAGTCGGTGTCAAAGTAAATGCATTTGCAGAGTTATCAACAATAACAGAATTTTGTAATGTTAATAGAGAAGTATTTGTAACTGCTGTTAGTGGTGTGGTCGGTGGGGTGAAGTTTGAAGTATATACTGCGGTACCATTAACAATACGAAAGTTAGAAATATAGCCGTTAAAAATGTTTTGGCCTCTCGTATAGCCTAAACCTCCAATTACTGGAGCGTTGGCGCCATTAAGATAACTATTAGAATCTGAATACGTAGAACCTGTTTGAACACCATTTAAATACATAATTGTACTTGTACCGTTCCTTACTACTGCAACGTGGCTCCATACGCCAGCAACTGGCGAGCTTCCTACAATAACACCTGTGCCGTTTACCCAATAAGTTAAAGCACCTGAATTTAAATAAAATAATTGATATACTCCGCTACCTCCTGAGGGTCTAAAATCAGTTATAACAGATGTTTGACTAGCGGTTAATGGGTATATCCAAGCCTCAATAGTAAAACTATTAGAGCCAAATGCAAATGTCGATTGACCCCCTAGATTTAAATACCCCGTACTACCATCAAACTGAGCACTATAGTAACCAGTATTGTTTGTATTTGCTGTTGATGTTGTTGGTATTGAACCAAATGGTTGATTAGGTACTACTTTAACTGTACCTGACGGTGTTATTGCCAATCCGTTAGGACCATTATCAATAAATCTATTTGATTGACAAGTTAGGACAGCAGTATTTGCAATCGCTGTCAATGGTGTTGTAGGAACTGTAAAACTACTTCCTGTGTATATGCCGGTTCCATTTATATAACGTGCATTACTAATATAACCATTTAACCAATATTGATTACTACCGTTACTATAGTATCTACCAAGACTTAACCCAAGACTATTGTAGCTAATTGCCGGCGAACTTGGTAAAGTTCCAACTTGAACACCATTCAAATAACAGTATACAGTACTTCCGACTTTTGACATTGCAACATGAAACCATCTGTTTAAAGGTGCTAATGTACCTGTATATGCTGTTGCACCAGTACAAACAAATTCTAAGTATCCTGATGAATTTATTGTGATTCCCCAACCTGTTGTTGAACCGGAATCTCTTGTACTCATTATACCTTGAAAGTTATTATTAATTGTAGTGTATGCCCAAGCCTCTGCTGTAAAATCTGCTGAAGGTGCAAGAATAGAATTGGCCGCTGTTATTAAAAACCCAGAACTACCATCAAAAGAATTACCATAATAACCATCGCCCCACATAGGGCTGAATCTATTTGATGTTGAAGAACCATATGGGGTTAGCGTAAAATTATTTGCACCGGCATCTTGTATATAAGTGTTCGAATTAGTCTCACCATTCAACAACAATGTAGTGTAATCAAAATATGCATCAGCTACCGTAATTGTTAAACTGATTGATGCCTGTGTCGTTTCATTATAGATGTCTGTTGCGGCAACTGTAAATGTGAATGTTTGACCAGCATTAGGAATACCTGTAGCAGTACCACTAATTAAACCGTTAGCCGCCAATGTTGTACCTGTAGGTAACGTACCTGATACTAAAGAATATGTAATAGGCTGTTCGACAGCAGTAGAAGATGTTAAAAGTTGAACAGAAACTGTAGTGGCAGATGCATAACTCGTTGCTGTCCACACAGGATATGGTTGAAATGTTACACCAGAATAATAGATTGCCGCTGAACCGTTAGGATTAAAAACGTACAATGCGTAGTTACCAGCAGTCACACTTACGTTTGCACGAATTTCAGTTGCACCTATATATGTTGTATTTGATGTGACGTTTGCAATGGTTCCTGAACTTGTGTTAGCTACCAAAACATTTGCACCTGGTGAAAAACCGGTACCTAAAATTCTAAACGTACCGTATGTTGTAGCGGCCGCATTAGCAGTTAGCGTATTATAATTGCTGTCAGTATAAACAACAGTTGTTATACCAGTAGAAACAGCACCACCAGTCGGTAGCAATATGCTCTGATTTCTAACCGTTCTTTCGGCTGTCGTACCAATTGATGCTCTTCTAATTCCCATTATGAAAGTTCAGATCCGAATAAAGAGAATGTTATGTTCCCTGTGTTTGCTGAAACAGATACTACATCTGTATTACCAAGAGTTACACCTAATGTGTAATTGATTGAATCGTTACCAGGTATTGGTGTTTGATATGCAAGATACATTGAGTTTGCTAATGATGCACCTGCTTTTTGTGCCGCTATAGAAAAACTTGATGTGTTTGGTGAGAGATTGCAAACTTGAATAGTTGAAACGACAGTTTGAGTGGCCGCAGGAACCGTGTATACTGTTGTGGTAGTATTAGCGGCCGGATTAGATTGTCCTAAAATTTTATAATTAACTGCCATTGATATCCCCTATAGACCCACAAACATTAGTGGATGTATCGTGTTTTGTTGAATGTATGATTGTATATATGAATTTGCATTTTGAGTTCCTATATATACCGAGTTCGCAAAGACCACATTAGTATTAACATTACCAGATGTAATTATGTTTACGTTTGCAGTATTTGAATATACTGGTGATATTGTGTCTAACCAGAAGTAACTTGTACCGTCAGTTGCCCATTCATACAATACATTAGTTGCAGTATTGTACCACTGGTCACCTTTGTTATTTCCTGATGCTGGTGGTGTCGTAGCGGCTGTATAGACTAAACTTGTGCCACCACCTCCACCAGTTGATATTGGGTTACCGTTAGCGGCATAATATAGTCCGTTTGTATAAATCTTATCTGAGTATACATTACCAGTTACACCTACACCACCTTGAACGAGCAGAGTGCCTGTAGTATTTGAACTTGATGCTGTGTTCGGTGCATTAAATGTTGTAGAAACGTTTGCTGATGTATAGCCACCAATAAACACTTTCATATTAGTACCAGGTGTATATGTACCTAGTAATAAGTTAACACCGTTAGAATATAGATATCCGTCACCTGGTTGTGATGCTGTGAAACCGTTTAGTGTTGTATTATATGCTTTACTTGTGATACCTAAATCAATATAGTTATTAGTATCGGTACCAATATTATTGTACAACGCAAAATCGGTAGATGAATTTGCTGTGTTGGCGAAGTTCTGTGCACCAACTTGTATTGACTGGTCGGTATTACCAGAGAATAAACCTAAAGTATATAAATGATTGAATGTGTTTGTTACATCACTTGCTGTCGCACTCTGAGAAACAACAATGTTTGATGACGAACCTGTAATACCTAGAGAACCAGTTAAAGTACCACCAGTATTTGCTAAAGCACTATTTGCTTTATTATATGCATTGTTTGCTTGTATAAATGCGGCATTCGCTTGATTAAAAGCGGGTGCAGAACTTGAACCTGTATTGGCTTGATTAAAGGCCGCATTAGCTTGAGCGAAAGCGGCATTCGCAAAACTTGCTGTTATGTTCTGTGCGCTATAAGCACTATAAGCATAAACGTTAATTGTATTTGCAAAACCGTATGCACTATATGAGTATACATTTACTGTGTTTGCTAAAGTATAGGCGGCATTCGCAAAACCAGCGGTAATATTTTGAGATGCATAAGCGGCATATGCGTAAGTATTAACCGCATTAGCGGCAGTAAATGCACCGTTAGCGAACAACTGAGCAGAACTAATGTTTGTATTCTGAGTTGTATCAACACCTTGTGTAATTGCTATCTGTGCATTAGCATAACTAGAAATATTATTTGCTTGAGCAAAAGCGGCATTGGCTTGATTATAAGCGGCCGCTGTACCTGAACTGCTATTAGCCGCATTGAAAGCGGCATTAGCTTGTGCAAAGGCGGCGTTTGCGAGAATTGAGTCGTTAGCCGAAAATGCTCTGACACCTGTAGCATTAGCAAAATACAATAATCCATCGGTATAGTTAATTGCTAACTCACCCAATGCTAGTGAACCTGGTACGTTACCAGTTACACCTGATTTTTTAATTTTTACTATTGTATTTGCCATTTACTTAGAAATTTCCACCGTCTTCTATTGATTGTGTCGGCAAAGTCTTTTGTTTAACAAACGACTTCGTTTTTTGTGGAGTTTGGTTAGCGGCAATTGTTGTTGCAATAGTCTGTTTCAAATTTTCAATTTCACCTTTAAGACTGCTGTTCTCAGTTTTTAATTGAGCATTTTCATTTTGTGCAGACGTTAGTGTACCATTAACTTGATTCAAATGTTCAACTTGATTTTTCAATCGTTGAATTTCATCACGCAATTCAATTTTAATATTATCCAGTTTCGTTTGACTTTGAGATAAAGAATCATTCTTTTCAGATAATTCTTTTTTCAATTTCTCATTGTCAGCTTTTAATTGTGTTAATGTTTCATTTTCATCGTCACTTTTTTCAGCTTTTTCTTTTTCATAATCGGCAACCATCATCATGTATTTTTGAGTCTGCTCTCCTTGCTCTCTCAGAGCAGACTCTAAAAACTTCAAATTCGCTTGTAAAGTAAAATTATTATTTTGCAATTCACTTGATGCATTTTTTAATATGTCAACATAACCACTCAAATACTTTTCATTATCCATTTCAAACTCCTAATATATTAATAATCTATTTAGAACGTGCCTCCATCAACAGCAGATGACCAAACTGGAACACCAGAGTTAGTAACTGTCAACACTTGGTTAGTGTATGCTTGGTCTGAAGTACCAGCGGCTACTGTTGCTTGTAGAGCACCACCACCGTTACCGTAGATAATACCGTCAGATGTAAATGATGAAGCACCAGTACCACCGTATGCAGTACCAAGAGCAGTCGCTAATGAGAACATACCGTTAGATGCAATTGTGGCGGCATCTGTTGTACCGTTATTAACAACAAAGTGAATAGCATTTGATGTTGTAGTACCGATTGCTAAATCAACGTTAGCGGCATACAAGTAAACAGTATTAGCAGTATTCAATGAACCAGAACCAGAGAAGTTCTGACCGTTCATACCGAAGTCACCGTAGAAGGCTCCATCAGTTGAAATGCCGTTAGAAACAATGAAGTCTGCTGATGCTTGAGTACCTGTATTTGCGTTCTCAATTACAACTTGCTGATAGTTGTTAGCATTAGAAGAGAATCCAGCAAACAATCCTGAAGCGGTATATGTTAAACCACCACCGACTGAGACTGTATTAGCGTATAATGTTCCAACGTTTGCTGTTGTAATATTAGCAGATGATGCATTAGCAACTGCGGCAACTATCGTGGCAACTTGTGTAGTACCAGTTAATGTTGGTGAAGCTGATAAGACAACTGAAGTACCTGTATTACCTGTCGTATTTGTAATTTGACCAGATGTGATAGCAATTGGTGTTGCTGTTATACCAGAAACACGTCCGTATGCATCTGTTGTTGTAACTGCAATCGTATTAGCATTACCGTATGTACCAGCAGTTCCTGTGTTAGCAAGAACTTGTAATGCACCAGAACCGTTTCCGATAACAATCTGACCAGCAGAGAATGACGATGCACCAGTACCACCTTGTGTTACTGTTAGACCGGATATTGCTGTATTTGTTACGCCAGAAACACGACCATAAGCATCTGTAGTTGTTACTGCAATAGTATTTGCATTACCATATGTACCGGCAGTACCTGTATTTGCAAGAACTTGTAGAGCACCTGTGCCGTTACCAACTAAGATTTGACCAGCAGAGAATGTTGCGGCACCAGTACCACCAGAAGATACAGCAATTGCAGTATTTGATACGACAGAACCGAATGTTGCTTGGCCGCTAGATGATGTTTGATAAGAAACAACGTTAGCATACAATGTTGCTGAGTTTGCGGCAGTAAAGTCTGCGGATGGAATGTTGTTACCAGAAAGTTCAGTAGCATTGATATTATTAAACAAGTAGTAGTTACTTGTTCCTGGTCCTCTAACCAAACCGGTAAGTTTTGTAGTACCGTTAACATATGTTCCGTATAGACCGATATCAATAACGTCACCAGTATTATTAGCGGCTAGACCAATTGTACCTGCTGTTGTTGTTTCTGTTGTAGTATCGACTTGTGTTGTTGTACCACGAACTACTAAGTTACCAACGATGTTAACGTTACCATTAACTGTACCGCCAGTATTAACAAAGTTGTAACCAGTATTTGCGACTGATGCAATGTTAGACAATGGTCCAAATGATGTGCTTACTGCTAAATCAGTTACACCACCACCGATTGTTAATACACTACCTGTATTGCTTAAAGAAATACCACCAACATTCAATGAGTTAGAAGAAACATACAACTCTTGAACAGGGTTTGCAAATGTACCGATAGACATGTAAGCAGACGAAGGTATGATATTACCTGTTGTCAAGTTGCCTGTTATACTTAATGAAGTATTAATATTTTGTGTAGCACCGATACCTGATGTTGTATTAGAACGTAATACTGTGTTATCTGTACCAAATGTTAATGTGTTTGCAGAAGCGACTGCTGTTACACCAGTAGTTCCTGTAACTGTTAATGTACCGGATCTATAGAATGTATTAGAGTGTGTGCCGTCAGTAATTGTGAACTGGACAGCATTTGCTGATGCAAACGCACCGTTAGCAAATACAGCGGCAGAGTTAGCTTGACCAAAGGCGCTATTAGCAAAAGATGCTGTTGTATTTTGTGCAGTATAGGCACTTTGTGCAAGTTGTTGTGCTGTACAAGCGGCTGAATATGCTTGTGCCGCATTTGTAATACCTGTCTGAGCATCTGATTCTGCTGTGGTTGCTAAAGAATATGCGCTATTTGCTTGATTGTAGGCGGCATTTGCTCTTGCATAAGCACTAAATGCTGTATTACTTGAACTATTTGCCGCATTGTATGCAGAGTTTGCCCAATCAAATGCGGGTTGATAGTTTGCACTTACTGTTACAGAAGAAACGTTTAAAATTCTACCGTTTGCACCGTAAGTGATAACAGGAATAGAAGTATTAGAACCGACTGTACCACCACTTAAACCGCTAACGTTATTAAGTGATGCGCTTAATATTACAGCAGAAGTACCGTTAAAAGCAATGTTTGAAGCAGTAATATCACCACCAGAAATACCAAAGTTCTGTGGTGATGCAAGTGCTGTTGCGTTATTAGAAGTACCTTGAATTGTACCGGTAATGAAACCAGAAACAACAACGTTACCGAAATACGAATTACCTGCGGCATCTCGTCTAACGATTGTGTTCGCAACGTTTAACGGTGTTGCTGAATCAAGTTGTGATGTGTAGTACTGACCGCCAACGTTTAGTGTGCTAGTACCATCGGATGTACCGATAAAGATTGTGTTTGAGAGATATGAGTAAGCTAACTCACCGGATTTAAGCGAACTAGGACGACCAGTAGCCGTGGAACGTTTAATTAGAATACTTGAATTTGAGACTCCACCAGACATGTGATGTTCCTTTTATGTTGTTTTATGTTAAAATAAGCCGCCGTCAACGTAGCCTACCAAATTCGCATAAACATTACCAGAAATTGTCATCGCAGAGTTAACCGTCAGAGAGTTATTAGTGTTACTAACCGCTATATTATTTAGATAAAGTGTGGTTCCCACATTTATAGTGTTACCAGCATTTAAACTGCTAACAATATAACTTGCGGAATTATCTAAATTGAAGGGTTCTATTACAGTTAGTGACATTTTTATACTCGATATGTACCAGAAGAAGTGAATTTAAACCAAGTGTTACCTAGGCCGTCAGTTCCTGTTGTGAAAACGGTTGGTGGTCCGGCAGTTCCTTTCTTTGCAGTATTCGCTGAAATGAAGACGACACCAGAACCACCATTCATACCAGGAAACCATTCCTCATTTGGAGAACATGAATGTGTTGGTGGTTGTATAAAGTTCCAACCTGTAAATCCGCCAGCACCACCCCCACCCCCAGTATTTACAGTACCAGCAGTACGTCCAGTCGCATATGCACCTTGCACACCTCCACTACCACCATTACCGCCCCCACCAGAGCCACCTGTACCGCCTGCAGTATAAAAAAAATACGGACTAGGATAAAATGTTGGTCTGCACCCTTGGCAACCGCCAGCCGCACCTCCACCACCAACTGTTACAGGTGAACTAGGACCCATAATAGTTATTACTCGTCCAGAACCACCATTTGCCCCTACACCTGAAGTCCCTGCACTTCCTGCTCCACCACCACTACCGAAAAACATACCTGAAGGGGTGGTTCCAGAACCTCCAGGATTTCCTTGACCTGGTACTCCGGGCGCACTTTGAGGATTACCGCCAGATGCACCACCACCACCAGACCCTCCACCTAATGCACCAAAACTTGAACACATACCTGGCCACCCACCACGTCCGGCACCACCGCCTGTTGAACTTACAGATCCTAATGTGCAAGGATTCGATATTGTAGAACCTGAACCGCTAGTACCTCTCACATAATAACCTCCAGCATTACCAGGATATACTAAAGGTCCTCCATTATTTGCGGCAACACCTCCACCACCAATAGTTACTGTTACAGTCGAACCTTTTTTAGGAAAAGTAACTTGACCAGACAATACACCACCAGCACCACCGCCACCAAAAGTACCACCTGACCCACCACCGGCAACCAAAACATAATTAACAGTTACTGGAATCGGTTTTAAGTTGGCAGTAGCCATTCCAACACCTGAAAACCCAAAGCCACTTGACGATGATATTCTACTCATAATTAATAATATGTTGCGTATGAACCAAGAACAGTTATAGTACCACCAATATTTATGATGGCAAATGTGAGGAAATCCCATTGACTTGCATTACCAGTGTAAGAAGTTCCGCCTAACCATTTTGGTGTATAACCTGTTCCGTTAACTTGAATAGTACTTGGATAATATGCTGTGCTACCTTGATTGTTAATCAAAGTAACTAGAACTGATTTATTTTGTGTTGTTGGTACATTTGTAAAGTTTGCTGTCCAGTTTTGTGTCATACCGGTATTATAGTATGTAGGTCCAGCATTGAAATCATAAGTCACAGAAGAACCAGGATTACCAGTGTTCGTAATATTTTCTGTAGTTTGTTGTATGGTGACAAGACCAGTAGCAGTAAACGTGTTAGTTGTAATATTGTTACTTGCTGTTACGTTTGTACTTGTAAACGCACCGTTACTGTACACGTTTGCAACAGGAGTAGTACCGACACCGCCAGTATAGAATGTTATGTAATCATTTGGACCGACTGAAATTCTACCGATACCATTTGTACCTTGAACGTAGTCCATAACAATACCGTCATTGAATGAACCTATCACAGGTTGGAATGTATTGCCAGAATAGACACCATTATTTGCAAATACATCACCACCGACATAAGTATTACCAGTAATACCCACACCACCAGCAACTGTTAATGCACCAGTAGTTATTGAAGTTGATACTTGAGAATTCGTTATCGCAAATTGCGAAACACCGTTCACAGTTATTAAAGAACCAACGTTTGCAAGTGAATTATTTGCTTGTATAAAAGAAGCGTTTGCTGTTACAAAAGCACCATTAGCAAACAGACCAGCAGAATTTGCAACTGAGAATACTAAATTGTCTTGTGCAAATGCGGCACGTGCGTATACGTTAACAGAATTTGCAAAAGCATATGCTGAATATGCATAGGTATTTACGCTGTTAGCAAATGTAAATGCACCGTTTGCAAATACAGCGGCAGAGTTAGCTTGACCAAAAGCACTATTTGCGAATGAGGCTGTTGTATTTTGTGCAGTATAAGATGCATTAGCGAAACCAGCAGTTATGTTTTGTGCTGAATATGATGCATATGCATAAGTGTTGACTGTGTTAGAAAAACCATAACTTGAAGTAATATAAGGATAGACATTCAAACCACTAAGAGTTAGTGTTGTTGTAATTGTTTCTGTCGTGTTAACAGTTACATTATTGAATGTTGTTACAGTACCGTTAACATACAAGTTACCTTGAATACTTACGTTACCGGTATAATATGCGTTTGGTACTAATAGTGTTGTATTAGATGTTAGATATACAAAGTTGGCATCAGAACCAATTATATTATTTGCCAATGCAAATTGAACGTTGCCGTTATTACCTGAACTTATTGAAGTATTAGTTGAAACAGTTTGAGTTGATACTGTAACTTCAATTAATGCTGTATTAGCAGGTGGGCTTGAGAAGACAATATTTGCACCAGACAATGTATAACTATTTCTTAGTAATGTAATACCGTTATAGTTAACAGACGTTGCATTGATAGAATACGGTGTAACGCCTAATGCAAATGATGTAGTTGCACCGTCACCAGTAAAATTAACAACTGTAATGCCTGAAGTTGTGAGAGAATTTGCTTTTGCAAATGCGGCATACGCATATGTGTTGACACTATTAGCAAAGTTATATGATGCATTTGCAGTTATAAATGCACCGTTAGCAAAAGATGCTGTTGTGTTTTGCGAATTGTATGATGCGTTTGCTGTTACAAAGGCACTATTAGCGAATGATGCGGTAGTGTTCTGTGCATTATAGGAAGCATTTGCAGTAGCAAAAGCGCCGTTAGCGAACGATGCGGTAATGTTTTGAGATGCATATGATGCATTTGCAGTAGCAAAAGCGCCGTTAGCGAACGATGCGGTAATGTTTTGAGATGCATACGATGCATAAGAATAAGCATTAACAGTATTCGCATAAGCACCAAGTTCTACACCTGCAACATATATTGCTGGAGTCGTAATGTTACCGGTTTGAATCTTATCATAAATTAAATTGGCATCAGACCAGTTGATTGTTGTTGAAGGTTCTGATGTTAGATTGCTGAACAGTCCCCAAATGCCTGTATTGTGATTACGAACAAAACCAGTTCTTTGATATCCGTTATTTGTAAAGTGTCCGACAATACCCAAATCAACAACGTTAGATGTATTATTGGTACCAATTAAAATAATCGAATCGTTTGTTGATATATTATTTGCGTTAACAAAAGTGGAATTACCAGCAATATACAAGTTACCAGTGACATGTAAATCAGTGCTGATAACAACAGAACCAGCAACTGTACCACCAGTTGAAACGAATGTATTACCAACATTAGCGGCCGCATAAGCAGAGTACGCATATATGTTGATGCTATTAGCAAACGTGTAAGAAGCATTTGCAAATCCTGCTGTTATGTTTTGTGCATTGAAAGCACTATTTGCTTGAATGAAAGCGGCATTAGATGTGTTCCATGCTGATGCTACGTTTACTGCATTTAATGTATTTGCATAAGAAAAGGCGGCATATGCATAAGTATTAATTGAATTTGCAAAAGAATATGCGCTGTTAGCAAACGAAGCAGTTATATTTTGTGCCGCATAAGATGCATTAGCAGTAACAAATGCACCGTTGGCAAATCCTGCCGTAGTATTTTGTGCCGTATATGATGCGTTTGCAAAACCAGCAGTTATGTTTTGAGCAGAATAAGAAGAGTTTGCTGTTACGAAGGCACTATTTGCAAATGATGCAGTTGTATTTTGAGCATTGTAAGATGCATTTGCTTGTGCAAACGATGCTGTAATATTGGTGTTCTGTACATTTTCAATACCTTGCAATGTTACTGTATTAGAAGATGCAGAATTTGCAGTTGTAAACGAACCATTAGCAAAAGAAGATGCCGTATTTGCTTGATTAAAGGCCGCATTTGCTTGTGTATAAGCAGAGTTGGCAAACGAAGCAGTAATGTTTTCTGCAACAAATGAACTGTTTGCGACTAAGAAAGCGGCATTAGCAAAACCAGCAGTAATATTCTGTGCAGTATAAGCACTATTAGCAGTCAAGAATGATGCATTAGAATATGCATAAGGTGCGGCCGCTGTGTACTGACTTGTACCATCAATACCGAATGTGTGTTGATTTGCAGTTAATTGATATGCTACAGTTGTATTACCACCGATGAAAGCATTATTAGAAATACCAACACCACCAGTGACGATAATTGTACCGCTAACAGAATTAGTTGAATCAATACCGGCATTTGCTGTTAAACTTGCAAAAGAACCTACAGAGTTTGCACCTGTACCAGAAACGGCAAACGTAGCGCCTGTTCCGCTGGTTAGTGAAATCGCATTACCTTGTGCTTGAATTAAAGCGCCACCAATATCAATCGTTGTACCAGTAACGTAGATTTTTCTCCAACGACTTGTTGGGGAACCTAAATCATATCCTACACCAGTACCATCAGCATTAGCGGCAGGTAACATATGTCCTGCATATGTATTTCCTGCAAGGACAATTTGTCCTGTTGCTTGAGAGATTACAACGTTACCATTTGCATAAGCGGCAAGTGCAGTACCTACTGTTAAATTAGCACCAGCAATCACTAAGTTACCAGTCATTGTATCACCGGCACGTCTTACAGCGGCATTGGCAACTGTGAAAGCACCATTAGCAAATATGGCCGCATTATTAGCTTGAGTAAATGCGGAAGAAATATTATTGTTCTGACTTGTTTCAACGCCTGTGATAAACGTTATGAACGTATTTGAATTAGCATAAGCAGTATTTGCTTGTGCATAAGCGGCATTAGCAGTATTAAATGCAGATGCCTCATTTGTTCCTAATGTATTTGCATATGCATATGCGGCATTAGCGAAACCAGCAGTTATATTTTGTGCATTATAGGAAGCATTTGCAGTAGCAAAAGCACTATTAGCAAATAATGCTCCCGAGTTTGCAACAACAAAAGCACCGTTAGCAAAAGATGCTGTTGTATTTTGTGCAGTATAACTTGAGTTTGCTTGTGTGTATGCTAAGTTAGCAGTATTAAAGGCTACGTTTGCTTGACTGAAAGCGGCATTAGCTTGATTAAAAGCTGGTGCAGAACTAGAGCCTGTGTTTGCTTGTGCAAAGGCGGCATTAGCTTGTGCAAAGGCGGCATTCGCTTGATTGAAAGCGGCCGCTGAACTACCGCCACCTGAACTATTGGCCGCATTAAAGGCGGCATTAGCTTGTGCATATGCTAAGTTAGCAGTAGGGTCAACTTTGTAAGTTAAATCACCATCTGCAATACCGTCACGAAACCAATACTCAATAACAGTATTACCACCATTCGCACTTGCATTTGCAGAATTGATGCCAATTGTTAAACCTTGATAACGAACCGCAGACCCAACACTCGATAAAGCAATAGTTGTATTTACATATGGGCCAAAACGAGAATCAACTCCCTTAGGTGCCTGTATACTTAGATTGTCGTTTAGAATAATTGACATGTTTTATGAGAACTGTATTGAGCCGCTAGTTGTCGTTGAGTAACCAGAGATGTACATATTATAATTAACGCCAGACCAGAGAGATGTTGGTGAAGTGACTGCTTGTGTTACAGGACTCAATATAAATTGACCTGCACCAATACTACCGTTATTTAGAGCAGTATTATACCATGTTGTCTTTGTTGCATAGCTATTTTGTACTGCAAGCCAAACGTATTGAGAACTTGCATTGAATGTGATTGTAAGTGTTCCTGAACCAACTGCAAGTACTTTGTTTGCTGTGCCTGCTTGAATTGCTGATGCAATACTTGCGGCTGTCGGTTGCGTTGATGATACACCCCAAAAGTATGGATAGATACCAGTTACTGAATAAGAACCTGAACCGAACGCTGAACCAGCGGCTTGAGGATAAACAGTTGAACGAAGTTGAGCACCGTTTGCATCTGTCTGTCCTTTGTTTGTTAACTTAGCAACACCAGCATTATAGTTACCGTAACCCGCCCATGTGAATGTACCAGTTGTTGCAATAGCAGTATCTGTATTACTTAATGTATAGTAATAGTTTTGATTGTTAGGATCGCTATAGCCATACTGAGATGCAATATTAGTTGTTGCTGTACCTGATGGGTTACTAATCGTAGCAATGTTCGCACTATTACGTTGAATATACAATGCAAGGAATGCACCAGCATCGTTCTTAGTACCAGTCAGAGTCATTGTCTGAGTGATTGTTGAACCGACTTCTACAGTACCAGAAGCAGTACCGCTTAAAGATATTGTAGGTATTGTATATGTAGGACCGATTGTTGGGAACAGAATTGCATCAAAGACTTGTGATACAGTTAGTGTAGACCATACTTGAGCGTTCTGTACAGGTGCACCACCAACAGCAATACTGTTTACCGAATTACTAATTGCCGTTTGATATAGAATTGCAGAGTTTGCATTTGCAAAAGCGGCATTTGCAGTTGTCCATGAATACGCAATGTTTGTATTCTGTGCATTTTCAATACCTTGAAGTGCTACAGTATTTGATGATGCCGTATTTGCAACTGAGAAAGCAGAGTTAGAATAATAGAATACATCTACACCGTGACTTATTACATTACCTTTGAAGTAATTTGAGTACACGTTTGCATATGCAAAACTAGGGTCACTAATATTAATTAGATTGTTTGAGCCAATAGGTGATGCATAGTTCTGAAAGAATATAAACTCTTTAAGGGTTGGGTTTCTAAACAAACCAGTAAACGCATTACCTGTTGCATTATAGTTACCAACAAAACCGATGTCAACTGTATCAGAAGATGTGTTATTGTTTGCTAAGAAGATTAACGGTGCGTTTGTTTCTTCTTGTGTTGTATTGATAGCAGTTAAGTTACCTAGTACATATAAGTTACCAGATACAGTTAGATTGTTTGAAACTGTTACGTTACCTGTTACAGTACCTCCAGTAGTAACAAATGTGTTACCTACGTTAGCGGCACCAAAAGCAGACTGTGCTAGAACGTTTGCTGAGTTTGCTTTGTTATATGCGTTATTTGATTGTGTAAAAGCAGAGTTAGCAGTTAAGAAGGCCGCATTTACAGTCGTAGAAGAACCTGCCGCATTAGCCGCCGCAAATGCTACGTTGGCTTGATTGTATGCGCTGTTAGCTTGATTAAAAGCATATGATGCAGTTACACCACTATTAGCCGCATTGAAAGCGGCATTCGCTTGTGCAAAAGCTAAGTTAGCAGTTGCATAAGCATTGTTAGTTGTAGTAGATGAACCGGCGGCATTAGCGGCCGCATAGGCAAGATTAGCCTGACTAAATGCCGAGTTAGCAGTTTGATATGCTAAGTTTATTGTTGTTGATGAACCAGCGGCATTAGCGGCCGCATAGGCAAGATTAGCACGTGTGAAAGCAGAGTTTGCAAAATCACCTGAACTATTTGCCGCATTGAAGGCAGTTTGAATACGAGCTAAAGGTGTGACACCACCAATAGTAACAATACCATTACTATTTGTACCGATGTATAGTGTATTAGATTGAAAGGAATACGCTAACTGCCCATCAAGTAAGTTTGTTGGTTGATAAGATCCATAGGACCTTAGTATCTGTACATTAACTGTATTTGATGACATTAAAAGTATCCGTTATCAATAGATGTAATAGCGTTGCCAATATTTTCAACGTAAAACAATTTCTGTGATTGCGAGTAAACAATAACGTCACCGTCTTGAGCACCGGCAAGATTCAAATCTGTTGAACCTGCAAGCGAACGAAGACCACCATAAGAAACCGCAGTTACTTTTGGTGTGTTTTGACCAATGGTTACTTTGACTGATGAAGGTGGATTAGTTGCCATATGTTACCCCGATGTTACACCAGGAGCAACTTCTGCAATTCCTTCAAGGATTCTAATGACTGTGTTCGCTTGACCACTACCAGCGTAGAAAGAAAGCACAGCATCGTATACATAACGACCTGGTGTGATGTTTGCCGTATTGGCTGAGTCTAAAGAAAACGTAACTTGACCTGTATTTGCCGAAATTGTTGTGGCAAAAGTTGCCGCTACGTTAGGTGTATAGTAAGAATACCTCATTTTACTATACACATTGGCGCCAGAAAGAGAGTAGGCCTCTCCATATACATCATCTAATGTGATTGTAAATGCAAAAGATGCACCTTGTTCTAGGTAGAGATTTTGATATCCTGCGGCCATGTTTTCTTATTCTAATTGTTCTTACTCTATTTAGTAAGAGAGGATTACTTTGATTGCTTTAATGCTTCAACTTCTGCACGTAAATCTTTGATAGCGGCAAATGCTACAGCACATAATTTTTCATAGTCAACTGCAAGAGAGCCGTCTGGTCTTACCCTTGTTGCAACTGGGAAAACTTCTCTCAGGTCTTGAGCAACAACACCGAAATCAGATTTCTGCATTGAATAATCATTCAGACCACCATTCTGTGCAATATATTCATCTGTCCAATCAAATAATTTACCACCAACAGCATCAACAATATCAAGAGCACCTTCAATGTCTCTGATATTTTCTTTCCATTTTCTATCAGAACCAGAGTAAGCAATAATATTACCGACTACGCTGATTAATCCGCCACTATAATAGTTACCAGTATTAGTGATGAAACTTGCTGTGACGTTTGCAATATTTGCTGAAGTTGTTGCATTAATGCTAACTGCATTTACTGCATTGTTAGATGTTAAAGTTGAAAATATACCAGCGCCAGATGCTGTGACTGAACTTTGCTGTACGGAACTTGACCACACTGGTGTTCCTGTACCAGCAGAAACTAAAACTTGACCAGCAGTACCGGCACCAATAAATGATGTCGCACCATATGCTGTGTTATATGGTATCTGACCTGCACCACCACCGGCAATATTAGATGTTGCATTTGCAAGAGTAGCGGCACCGACTGTCATAGAACTCATATTCAGCCATGATGGTGAAGTACCACCAATCAGAACTTGAGATGTTGCACCAGCGGCAGTAAATGCTGTTGTACCTTGAGCGGATTGATAAGGAACACTACCTGCTGTACTATATGTTGTTTGATATAAATTGTTTGCGTACTGAGCAGTACCGGTAATATTGTGAGAGAAATAATAACCAGAGTTTGCGAGAGCACCTACAAAGCCAGTAGTTGCAATAGTAGTATTCTGTGTTGTAGTTGCTTGAGTTACTGAATTAGGTGTTCCAGTAAACTGTGGTGATGCTAAGTTTGCTTTGTTAAAATACAAATCATTCAATGCTAGTTGAACGTTATTATTAGTTGCCGCAACACCAGTAGGTACTGTATAAGCAAGACTGTTAGCAGTATTAGAAATCCATCCAAAGTTACCAGGACCTGTTGTCTGCAAGAAGAAACCGATTTGATTAGTGTTTGCAGGTAATAGATTTTGAACAGCACCAGCGGCTGTTGTAGAACCTGTACCACCTTGTCCGACTGCTAAGTTGCCTGTTAGTGTTAGTGTGTTGAATGTTGGTGATGCAGAAGACCTTAAATCTTGTGAAGTGCCAATCGTAATTGTATTGCCTGAGGCATTGATAGACTCACCGTAAAGGCTTGCAAAAGATATACCGCCGTTGCTTGGTGATGCTGTATTACCGTTTGCAGTAAACAAATTAGCGGATGCATTTGCTCTTGCGTATGCTGAGTTAGTAGTGTTGCTTATTGTGTTTGCTAATGTGTATACAATATTAGCTTCTGCAAATGCTGAATTGGCAATATTTGAAGCAGAGTTTGCTTGATTAAATGCAGGTTGAATCTGTGGGGCAACGTTATTTGCAGATGTATATGCGGCATTTGCAACGTTAAATGCGGCTTGAGCAAATAGATTTGCAGTATAGACTGCTTGAGATGTTGCAATATTAGATGTACTATTTAATACTAGGCTACTGTTTGCAACTTCAGAAGTTAGAATTGAATAGAACTGATTTGTTGTTACATCATTAATCTGCCATTGTTTACCAGATTCATACCATTGAATTTGTGCAGTATTAGAACCTGTACCACGATTGATAACAAACTGTGCAAAAGGTGTTGCTGTGGTATTGTTAGCGTTTAATGTAAATGAATTTGATGTTGAAACAATTGGGTAACTGATTGCAAGATTACCACTCAATGTTAAGTTTGTTGCGAATACATTACTGAAGTATGCATTAGCAGTATTTGCTGTCAACGATACCGAAACATTTAATGCTGGTGTGAGAATAGATGTATTAGCAACGATTACGTTTGCATATTCATTGTTAGCGTTTAAATTTTGATATGCTGTAATATTGTTAGCATACAAACTACCTGTTGTAATAGTAGTTGCATTTAAAGAAACAATATTACCAACAGATGCAGTTACAGTTGCAGTATTGACATTCAAGTTTCCTTGAATTGTATTTGCTGTGATGACATTTGACGTTACAGATGTGTTAGCAACAACTGTATTAGAATAGTTTATATTTGCGAATGTGCTATTTGTTGTATAGATTGAATCACCAACATACAACTGAGTACCAATCTGACCAGTTAATGTTGTAGCTAAACGACCAGAGTTAGCATAACCGCTAATGTTTGCAAGAGTACCAGTAAGTCCGTTTGTCGCATTGAACCATAAAGCATTTACGTTACCGGTTGCAGTAAGAGTATTATTAACGTTTGTTGTACCGCTAATCGTCAAAGTGTTTTGTATTGATGTGGTACCTTGAACAGTTAATGCGTTAAGAGTAACAGGGCCGGTAACAAAAATTTGTTTACCAAAATATGCGTTACCTGTAATGTATGCGTTTGAATTTAAAGTTGCATTGTTAGCAACAAACAAACCTGTATTAGCACCATTAGCATATACTGTATTACCGACTTGTACGACACCAGAAGCAATAATACTTGAGTTGGCATTTGAAACTACCAACTGTCCATAGTTCATTACAATATTATTATCAACTGTTAGATAAGAACCTGTACCAGTAATCTGAACTTGATTACCGAATTGTGCAACACCGTTACCTACAACTAAAGCAGTAGTAGCCTCATTAAGATACAGAGTACCTGTGTTTTTTGCATATGCATTAGCAGAGAAGTTATTAAAATCAACAACAATTGTATTCGTTGTTGTAAACCAATCTACAAAAGTATTTGCATATGTTAGAGTTGGTAAAATTGTTGCTGTAAAAATCGTAGCCATTTGGACCTTTATTTGTTATTATTCATAGCCAAAAGTAATTCTTTAATCTCTTTCATATCATTTTTGATTGAATCTATTTCATTCTTCACGGTATTTATTTCTTCTTTTTGAGTCTTCATCATTGTGATTTTAGAAAGATAATCATTTTTTTCTGCGACATTAGTGTTAATGAGAGCCATCGTATTGATGTCTCTCACATAAGAAGTTCCTTCTACTTTTACTAACATATTAGATTCTCGTACCTGGTGGTAATGCAATCGCACGAATATCATTTAGATAAGGTACGTTTGTTGCATCGCTTGAAGCCATTACAACTTTGATTGCAAATTGAATGAAGTTATTGTATGTCGTACCGTTTGTACTCAAATAAGAAATGCTGTTGTTTGCTTGACCAGAACCAAAAATACCAGGAGCATATTCATATTCAATTAATTGATCCTGAACGCTTGCAAAATTGTTGGCGTTTGTTGTTGGTGTCATTAATTGCCAATTTTGTGATGCAAATGTTGATGTATCTTGTGAACTTAGAATCTTATAGTATACATAGATTGCTGTTCCTACTGGTTGATAAGCAGTACAATAAACTCTTAAGTCACCAGAATCATTTCCTGGTTGTAGGATAACTGGCTTAGTAAAATACTTTGCACGACTGTTACCACCAGATGATGATGTTTCACCACCAACTACGATAGATGCGTTAGCGTTACCGCCACGTGTATTGTTTTGGTCGATAATTGTGATTGTCGGTGTTTTAATATAACCGCTACCTTGAGTTTGAACATATACAGAAGTAACATTACCATTAGTGTCTAAGTTTACACCGACTGCGGATTGAACACCACCGGCAACGTCAGGTGCTGAAACTGTTGCATATGTATTTGTTGAATAGCCTGTACCAGCATTTAAAACTTGAATAACATTGTTTGAAAGACCCATATTATTGATAGCATATGTTATCGTATACAGAGTCATTCCGTCATCGGAGATGATAGGACTTACATTAGGATCATTAGATGACAATGTTGCAGTCATAACGAATGAAGAATTAGAATTAGGATTTACAAATCTTGCACCTAAACCATCATTCAATTTAATATTTTGATATGTCGGTGTTGCATAATTACCAGGTATAACTGTTGCTGTAGTGGTCTTTGTACCATCAGCAAGTATTGATTGATATGTATAAGATGTTTTAGTTTGTGTCGGTACAAATTCTGTAGTAGTGACGTTGAATTCGTCAATTTCAGATACTTGTGAATAGTTACCCATAACTTGTGATACTATAGCAGGATCGCTCTTATGTCTAACATCATTAATACCAAGTTTTCTATAAGGAGCACCATAAGGTAAATCGAATGGTATAATTCCTGTAATATTAGTATTGAAAACGCATTGGTCAATTACAAACATTAAATCTTTAGTTTGGTCAACAGACCATTGCAGAGCATTTTGTGATTCAAATAGACCACCAACATAAGGTGCGGCACCGATTCTTGTTGGGTTTGATGGATTTGGGTCTGAAGGTTTTGCTTTTGCAGTAGAAGGTAATGCAGAAGAATTCTGTTGACCGTACCATAAAGTATAATCTGATGTTCTAGAATTAATTAAAATAGCATACAATACACCAGGTTGTACATAAACCGGAGCATTAAATGTAAATGTAGTTGCTGTATTAGCATCAAGATACTGTGGTGTTTGTGAAACTTTAACTTGATTTGGGAACAATGTGACTGTGGAATAGTCTAACGTTTGACCGTTAGGTACACCATTTAAAGTTGCAACAAGAGAAACAGTAATCGGTATATTTGTTGCTGGTTTGTTTTGGAAAAATAACTTGACAGAACTTAAAAATACACCATTAGGGTAATTATCTTTAGAAACAATGAATGATTGTGCAATAGGATCAAAAGGTGAGAATGCCGCTGTCTGATTACCTAAAACTGATTGACTATTAATAGTAGTTGTCGGTACATATGTTGATGCACTAGAATCTAAAGAAGGCGCAAAATTTGCTTGAGTTGCATTGATTTGAAGACCAGATGCAGTAAATGTTGCTTCGGCATAAGTTGTTGCTGAAGTACCATCAGTATCACCAACATTTAATCTATTATCAATTCGAAAAACTCTAGTACCAATCTGAAATGTGTTTGATGGTACATTGAAGATAGCATTAAAATTACCTTGCTCATCGGTTGACAACTGTGGCAATCCACCATTTGTTAAAGCATGAGACATATTATAATTTGTACCAACAATATTATATGTCGTTGTGATATCACCAAAATTTTGATTATATCCTAATGATAAATTTACTGGCTGAGAAAGTGTTGCAACTCTCGTTGTCGGATCAAATGCAGTAATCGTTGCTGATTGATTTACTGTTGATTGCGTTGTTACGGCTGATGTCATTTATTTTCTTCCAAGTTATACGGTTGTTGCTTCATATTCTTCAAGAGTCATCATATTAAAACCAAGTTTACTATAGTCAACTATGTAGATACCTATGTGTGTTTTAATAGCAGATTCGAATTCAGTACCAATTAAATCTTGAGCCATCACACCAACAAAGGTTTGATTACTCCACAAATATTTGAAACTGTAAATTTTAATTCCATTATCAAGTGTCTTGATATATTTAATAGAGCGTTTCAAACGTCTATCAGAGAACCATGATGAAACTTTGTTTACAATGTTAGTGACATCATGGGAAACAGTATTTACTACGTTGCTAACAGCACCAAGAACTGCTGTTCCGGCATGTACAATTGCCGAATCAACTTTAGTCCATGGTGAATTTGCTCCCCAAATTGCAGTATCTAATTGTATGAACCAACTTCCTGGTGCACCTGCAATTGATGTTGAACCACCAGAACTTCCAGATGGTGTGGCTGGTGGAGGAGTCCATGTAGTCAATGACTCTGTTTGAGTAACTTCTTTTGTAAAGAAGTTAATTTGTGAACCCGTGAAATCAAGTGTACTTGATATTGTAGGATCTAATTTAACTTTTGTTGCACCGGTAAATAATATACCGCCATATGGCATTGCAATTTGTTGACCAGAACCGGCATATGTCATACCTTGAGGTTGTGTTGCGTTCCAAATTACGGTATTTGTAGTTGGGTCTGTAACAACAACTGCAATACTTGGCACACCATCTGAACATGTAGCAGAAATACTAATGTTACTTAATACGTTCTGTGTTGGGTTAAATGTGACTTTAGTTTGTTGATTTTGTCCATATGTTCCTGCTGATAATGTTACGATTGTTGCATTGTTAACACTAACCGTTGCAGTACCATTACATTGTGCAGTCATTACATATGTGTTTCCAGTTCCTATTGGGAAGAAAATTGGGAAAGTGGCATTAAATGTTGTTAATGAACCAGTGGCATTACTTACATCCCAAACACCATTTGTGTTTAAGAAATCTGAGAAGTTCTGTGCACCATAGTTCATTTTATATAAGTTACCGCTATAAGTAGGTCCTACTGCTGTCGTGTATGCACCACCAACACCAGAGACTGTACCTGATGTTGCCATAGAAATTACGGACGCATTTACTGGTGTACCATATGCGGTCCAACTGTTGGCAATATAATCACCATTAGCATCAAACATACCATTATACAACTGAGGTGATGCTAAATTTGCTCTATTAGCAAGTCTCATAAAGTCTGACACATACAATCTAGTGTTTGATGTACCTGGATAGTTATACACGTTCATAACACGACCAGATGGATAGAATGATTGTGAACCAGATTGATAATAACCTATAATGTCATCTACTTGGAAAGAACCATGTACATTCTGCAATTCGATTGTGTTTGGGGCAATCATATACTTGTCAACATTTATACCATCAAACCAGCAATGTACGTTTTGGTTTGCTAACAGACCTTTTGCTTCAACAATAATTTGTTGTGGTCTAATATATGGTAAAATTGTGTCGTTAACCAAGTATCCGTTAACAGTATTCAATGCGGCTGGTGTGCTAATTGAAGACGTTGTTGTACTTAATTGACTTGCATATGTTGCAGTATTTCCAGTAGAATTCAATGATGTAATTGTTACACTTGAAGTACCAGGAATTGATGCAAAGTCGCCCATGTTAGTCAAGGTTTTACCAAAAGCCTGTTGATTAACTGCTGTGGCTTGTGTCTGTGTAACTACTGGCACAACTTGTTGATTATCAACCCAATTGTCAATAGGTGGTGTCAACGATGCAACACCTTTGTCAACAATAACGTTGAAAGGATTAACTGATACTGCACTACTTGCAAGAGGTTGAACAATAAGATTTGCTGTAGTATATGGTAATGTAAAGATGTTTGTTCCAGTACCAGAGATACTAGAGATTGCAAAATCATAAGTGTTTGCTAATGTACCTAATGAGGCCATTACTGTAGGATTTTGTAATTGATAGTTATCAACTAATGCGGCAGGAGACAAACGATTTGTTCGAATATTGATGTTTGCCGCAAAATCTGGATTGTATGTATCCGCTGTAGCAAATGATGTGAATGAATCAACAAGAATACCATAGTTTGGTCTTGAAATACCATTACTATCTGATACTTGGGTTGAGGCGGCAGTTGCTTCAAGTTGACTTAGTGCAGAATAATATTCTAAGTTATTGATTCTTGTTTCTAAGTCCGTGATATCACTCTTAGCCCAACGTTTATGAACAACTTTCTGTATTGAAAGATTTGACTGACCATTAACAGTTTGATTACCAACAATAGCAGTATATGGATCTAAAGTTAGATTTGCAAGAACTAGAGAACCTGTTGGCTCTGTTGGTGGTCTTGGATTAATTGATGGTACACCTTCAACAATCTTAAAGCTGTTATCTTTTGTAAGAACAAGTTTATCTTTTCTACCAAGATAGAAATTATAAGAATTATTAAAGTAACTACCGTTTCTAGGTATAGCAACACCAGCAGAACTTTGGCTTATTGTTGGGCTAGATGTATAGTTCCAAGTGTAAGAAGTCTGTGCATTAACTCTTGTAGGTCTGAAGTCAACTGAATCTCTTAGTTGATATGTGATACCGCTAGACTTTGAAGTGTAAGATGGTATGATTGTATAATCAGATTGTGGGTATGAATTACCAGTAAAGAATCCGTCACCACCGGTATGTGAGTAGTAGTTCAAAACAACAATCAAGTTACCGATAATACCAGGAGCACCAGGAATTAGATTGACATAACCAAAATCATAGAACGTATCACGTTGACCATTGTCTAATGTAAAATGATTTGTAACGTCATACAAAGGGTTGCCAATTATATTTCCTGCATTTATTTCTGAAGGTGTAATTAAGTTGACGTTTTTAGTATCATAGATTGCAACAATATTTCTAATATCGGAAATATACAAGCAATTTGAATTTGTAACGCCTGCTTTAGAAATAAAGACTTGACCGTTATTTAAATCGACATACGTATTTGTATTGAGTTGAGTACCTGAAGTACCACCGGTTGAACTAACACCTGTATTATTACCTGTAACAGTCGTTTTAACTTTTGTAATAGATGTACTGTCACCGTTGTATACATTTACAGTTGCAATAACATCAACAGTATTACCAGCATAATATGACGAAGAAATGTTTGCCGTCACACCATCAGAACTAACAACAACTGTGTTGCCTGATGTTGTGAAATCTAATAAAGCCCCTGATGAAGTATTGACAATGTTAAAATTGTTTTCAACAAAACCTACACCAGAACCTTGAATGAATTTATAAGGTGTACTTCCAAGACTTAAATTTAACTGACCAGATGAACCAGAAAGAACGCCAGAGCGGAAAATCTTAGTAGTAGTATAGCTAGTACTATAAACGTTTTGAACCCATGGCGCACCTATTGGAAAGATTAACTCTGTTTGTCCAGGATTCTGAAGAATTGCTTGACCTGTCCATAGACCGGTAGTTTTACCGGTGGTAATATCAACATTAGCACCAGCAGTTAGATAATAACTACCGTTTGCAATAGCAATTGCATCGGCATCACCAATCTTGAAATTCAACGTAAATGCTGATGATGCATCTGGTAAAACAGAGAATGGTTGATTGACTGTAAAATATTTGTTATTACCGCTTACTGTATAATTGGTAATTGTTCTGACATCACCAACACTTGAACCAGAATTAACAGACAATGTTACACCATAATAGGCATTAGCAACACCTGAGAATTCACCTGTCGTATCAAAAACACCAATCGTGTTTGATGTACATAGTGAAGAATTACCATAAGCACCTAAAGTGTTTACTAATATATCTGATATTGATGCATTAAAAACATAAGAGCCTGTGTTTGAGCCGCCATTAGCCTGTTGAAACTGTAAGTTTCTTAAGAAAGCAGTACCAACTAATGTTGAGTTGTATTTTGTGCTACCTTGTCCTTGAGCAACATTATTCGTATTAACGCAATGAATATTGATTTTTGGCAATGTTGTTACATTGAAGTCGCCATTAACACCAGCCACATTTAAATAATTACCATAATCAATAAATGTTTCGCTACCAGCAATATTTGATGTTGCTAATGCTCTATCTGAAGTCAATGTTAATTGTGATTGATTCTCGACACGATAGCCCTGAACATACGCAACACCTTTACTAATACCCAAGTCATATTTTGCCGAATTGACTGTATTTGCAACCGGTGTAAGTTTGAAATCTTCTACAACATAATCACCATTTGTTTCAAAATCTCGTTTTGAGAAGTAGTCATCAATTGCTGAATACACAGTAGTATCATTCTGTTTTACGACACTACCGTTATCAATTCTTAACAATTCAATGAACTGACTATCACTACCAAGAGTCAATGGTAATGTTGTTAGAGTTAAAGTTATTTGATATCTATCTGCACCTGGTGCTTGATAGTTTGATGCACCTACAGCAGGATCTAATAATGCTGGATCTGTGATGTAATCAATAATTTGTTCTGTGATTTCAAGGCCGACACGATAAGATGGTGTATTATCATACTTATCGAGAATGATTGTTTGTGGAGAAACGTTTACAAAGTTACCGATTGAGTACTCTGTTCCATCAGCCGCTTGTGAATAGCCGTTGACGATATAGAAAACACCGTTTGAAACTGATGCTGTAGAAGACTGACCTGTTGAAATTGATGTTGATGTTGATGCTTGAACAGTCGCAAATAAATTTGAACCGTCAATTGTTGTCAACACCATATTATCACCAAACTGTGGTCCTGATAAGTATGATACAACTAATGTTGGTGGATCACCTGCGGCACCGCCAGTACCTGTAGCCTCTGCTGTTGCAATAACTTTTGCTTGAATTGTTGCCGTATTTGCATCGTTACCGGTAATAACTTTACCTAAAAAGTCTGATGCTTTAATTGTTGTTGAACCGTATGTTGTGTTCAATTTAATATAATAACATTGCAAGTTTGTTGTAACTTGCCCACCTGAAACCGGTGTGTTTGTTGAGTAGATTGCAGATGCAAAATCAGAAATTTGATTCTGTAAAATTGTTTGTGCTTGTGTTACTTCTCGTGCTTGAACTGCATAACCAGGTTTAAATAAAATGCGATGGTAGTTCTTTGATGGGTCAAAATCATCATAGTATGGAGAGACATTAAAATTCAGCATTTTTTTCCTTTAGTACCCTAGTACAAATTTGAATTGTTCTATACCGTCAGCACTACGTTGTACTGCACTTCTATTTTCTATGTATGTGATGTAACCAGAGAACGCAACGAAATCTGGTTTTGAAACTGTTAACAAAACTCTAACTGCTTTTGAAGTCAGTCCTTGAACTGTTTGATTTGTTACGTAATTACCATTTGTATTTATCACACTTAATACATTGGTTGTAACGTTATAGCTAACAACCTTAGCAGAAAATAATACTTTTCCGAATGAATCTATTTGTTGTATGATTTCGTCTGTTACAAATGTTCCAGGTCCTGGTGCTACAACAATTGATGTTGTTGTATTATATATGCTACCAGTTGCAGGATTGGGTGATAACGTGTATGTTGTTGGGTTAACCATCAAACCTATCTGATGATATGATATATTTGTTGGAATATTACCGCTTTCATCAGAGTTAAATGCTACAGAGTACATTACATTAGTCGCACCCAAATCAGAAACAGGATCGAAACCATGGCCACCGACAGGTGAAACAGGTGCAATAGCAGTTGCAGAAGTACCCAAGCCAGATGTGATTGTCACATTAGCGTATGTGTAATTGTAGCCAGGATTTGTGATTGTGATATCTGTAATAGCGCCAACATTGTTAACTTGAAGTGCGTTTACTGTTGCTGTTGCACCAGTACCGTCACCCGTGATTGTTACCGTTATTGGATTAGTCGTAGGATTATAGCCGAAACCACCATTTGTAATGACAAGAGCATCTATACCGCCAACACCATAAGATGATTGAGATAGTGTTGGGTTTGGTGTATTGTAACCTAATGGTACCGGCATCCATGATGCGTCCATGAAGGTTGTCTTAAGTCCAGTATTAATTGTGTATAAATATTTCCACTTATAGCCGTCAGCGCCTTCAAAAACATTGAAGGTGTTGTATTGGCCTGGCTGAAAATAAGGCATCGCAGTAGATGTCGAACCTACGCTATTGTTACTCAGGCACTTAAAGACTTGGTCGTAACTGTTTCTCACATAGAAATTATTCAGCAAAAACCCATTAGAATCAACGGCAAACATATCAATATTATCTTGATAGTAGTTATAAACTGTGTTTGCAGACCAATCTATACGTTGAACGACAGGGCAAATATCACCAGAAGTTACCTTTTTAACGGCAAATATATTATTAAAGACCTTCTTAATAGATTGCTGGTCTTGTGTAGGTGCCGGAGGATTGTTATCGTCTGTCCATGGGTCAACGTTTGCTAAGAAAGCATAAGTTGATTGTAATGGTATTGTATGCGCTGGTGGTAAAACCGCAACAGGACTATAGTAGTCCTGATTGATTGATGCAATTCTAGCGGCGTATGTGAGTAAATTTTGATTTGCCATATTCTATTTATCTTTAAGATCCGACCCTAATAATACCAAAGTTAAGATTCATTGTGTATGCGGCATCGTTACCGGCACTTGAAGCATTGTAAACTGCAACATCAAAACTTCCTGCTCTAGTATTTGCTGTAGAAACTTGAAGTACTGGGCAGTTTGTACTCTGAACAGAAACAATAACAATATCAGAAGGATGTAAAACTGAGCTGTTATACACAGTAAATACATAACCTGTTTGATGTTGTAATGCACTTGCATTGTAACCTACAATGACACCAGAAGTTCCGTTTGCATACACTAAAGTTGTTCTACTACCAGTTTGAATTGCAGTTGCTGTTGTATTTGAACTGTATGTATACGAGTTTGCAATAATAGTAGTTGCAGTAACAGAACCTGTCATGGAACTTTGATTACCAAACATGTAAGCACCAGTAATATTTCCTGATGAAACTACGTTACCTGATACATTTAAATTGTTTATTTGAATAGTTGCCGTATTCTGAACTGCTGTATTTGCAATTGAGTTTGCAACGTTTGCTTGGGTATAAGCGGCAGTTATATTAGTATTCTGTGTTGCATTGATGCCGTTTGCCCAAGCAGATGCTGAGTTTGCTTCTGTAAAAGCGGCATTAGCAAAAGAAGCGGCAGAGTTTGCTTGAGCATATGCGGCATTCGTATATGCACTAGACTTAGCACTTGAAAGAACTGTGCCATCAGCAAAAGTAATATAAGTGTTAGTATTCATAACAAGACCATTAGCAGTAATAACTGCAACAATATTGTTTGATTGATAACCGGCAACAGCAAATACAACGTTAGTACCTGGGTTTGCAGTACCTATTACAAGATTACCTGTAGAATTTGCGCCAGGACCATCAACAATTAAATAACCGTCATGCGGAAACTGTGATGTTTGACCAGCGGCATTTGCGTTCCATAGTGAGTTATTCAAACCTAAATCAATATAACCACCCGAATCAGTACCGTCATCAGCAGTTAAAACAACGTCAATTGAACCGTTAGGGTTAAAGTTTTGTGCATTAATTTGCAAATAACTGTTTGAATTACCTGAGAACTGTGCAATAGTATTTAATAATTGAATAGTATTATTACCAACAACTAAAGAATTATTCAAATACAACTGTTGAGCGAGAGTTGTTCCAGTAAACTGAACTGTTTTTCCTTGTGATGCATCAACACCTACAAATGTGGCATTGCCAGTATTGGCACCTGCAAACGCTGTTAGAGTTGGTAATGCTGAAATTTTTACTGTTGACATTTATTATCCTAAAAGAATATTACTTCCATCTTCTGTTATTAAATCCCTTCCATCTTCTGTGTCGATGAATGGTGTATATTGAATTCCTACAGGTCCTGTGAGTAGAATCTGATTTGCATTGGCTACAGGAATTTTCTTGACTGCAATATTTGACGTAAACGTTAGTGCTGAATTTGTGGCCAGTCGAACAATGCTGTTTGCATAATCAACATACTTAACAGTACCAACAAAGTAACCGTTGCTACTTAATACATCATTCGTTTGAATAATATCAACGATTGGATATAAAGTATTAGAGTAAATACCATCATTTATAATGTTATATACACTTGTATATACGTTTGCTATATTTATTACGTTTGATGTAGAGTTACCGGTACCGTAAGCAACATTCGCAAATCGTACCCAAACACTATCAGTTAATGTAACTGTATTAGCGGCAAAGTTTACATTAGCAAGACCCGAAACAACATTAAAGTTATTGGCGGTTGACATTGTGACGAATGTAGAATAGTTTATATAGTTACCAGTTGGTAAATATGAAATTGCAATTGTATTTGCAGAATAGTACAAATAGTCTGGTACTAAATTAAACTGTGCAGTCGCTCCTGTACCACCAGTTACCGAAACTGGATTAGTTGGGAAAATAGTATAGTTACCAACATTGCTTATTGCAAATGAACCGATATCATTAGCAGTACCATATACGCTTGTAACAGTAATTTTTGCAGGATATACACTTGTACCACCAGAAACTGTTAAAACATCACCTACGCTGTAGTTATAACCATGATAATATGTGTTTGCAGATGCCACATACTGATTATCTGCAACATTCATAGTACCTTGCACATTATTTGTGCCGACAATTTTGTTTAGATATTCTTGTGTTGCTAGGGTATCCATAATACCATAATCAACAACTGTATTAGACTTTAATGCATATCTACCAATCAGATTGATACCTGATGGGTGTAATAGATTTAGTAATGTATTTCTGTAATCTGAAATTGCTTTTTCGACTGTAATCTGATATGTGAAGTTATTATAGTCTTTGCTCTGTAAAACATCATATGAACTTAATTGTCCTGATGATGTCAGATATTGACCTTGACCAATCACAAGACCGTTTAAATATTTTGTTGATGCTTGTGCATTACCATCGCCGTAGTTTCTTACACCATATTGATTATATACTGATTGTGTATATTGTGTACCGCCATAAGCAGTATTCACCATTGTCATATGAATACGAGAATTGCTAATCAATAATTGTTGACTAGGATTTGGCTGTGATGAATAATTAAAGACCCTAATATTATAAATCGAATTTATATCTACAGAATTTTTCTGTAACAATGAAATAGAATTGACTGTTGCTACATATGTTGCTGTGTTAAGAGATGAACCTTGATATAAAATTTGGCCATAAACCGGTAATAACGAAGATGCTAAATTAGTTACTGCAATATCTTGAACAATTAAAGAAACATTAGGTGTTGAAATATAATCTTGACCTGCATCAATAACATTAATTAGAGAAACCGAACCAATTTGATTCAATACTAAAGAGAAAGTTGCGCCATTACCTAAAGTACCTGGAACATATAAACTTGCACCAGAACCTGTTGCTGTATTGACTGTCACGGTAGGTAGAACGCCACCGACATAACCTAGACCACCTTGTGTATAACCTGGGCTAGTCTGATACATAACATTGATAACATTACCGTTAGCATCGACACGAATTTTTGCGTTTGCACCATAACCATAACCACCAGTAAATACGATTGTATCGTTATTGCTATAACCTGTTCCGGTATTTGCGATTTGAATAGGGGCAAGAATACCTAAAGAACTAATACTACCAAAAATGCTATTTGTTGTATCATTTGAAACATACTGTGATAAAGCAGTTGCAGTAGGCACATAATTAATACCGCCACCACCATTATTCAATACAACAGATGCAATTGGGTTAGTTTGAATTGATGTAAATGTCAATGCATTTGCTAATGATGCATTTGCTGTTGCCGAGGTATTTGCAGACAAAAAACTTAATGTGTTACCAATTTGAAAACCATTAGCAACTGCAATAGAATCGATGGGTATTGAAATTGTAACTGTGTTACCTGCCGCTACAGAGAATACTGTTGCATTTGCACCTGAAGTTTGTTGACCCGAAATAGCAATTGCAGAAAAAGCATTTCCTGGATACAATGAAGTGCCGCTAGAAGGAAATACCGCATAACCATAGCCACCATTTACAACATTAATATTTTGAATTGAACCTTGTGTTACTGATGCAATTTCTGCAACAGCACCAATTGGGTTAGTAATGTTTGCATTTAAACCACCATAAACAATAACAGGGTCTGCTACATTATACCCAAGACCTCTTGCCGTTGGATTAATATTAATCTGACTAATTTGACCTAGAATAACAGCAGTTAAAGTTTCAGCACCCGCTGTTCCTTTGGGCACAACTGCACCGTTTAAAAAATAAACTGGTTGATTGTTTGTATCAACTACTGTAACTTGTTCGCCAGATTGAAATAATCGTTCGATATCCGAAATAAACACTTCAATGTTTTTACCGGCAATTATAGCGTTTTCAATTGTTGCAAACGATTTTGACACTAAACCGAATACTCTATAGTTAGTTGCCGCTAGAAAGTTTAAGTCTGATGTTTGTAGTAGAATACTCTTAGGCACATACCATTTACCAGAAGAAGCGGCAAGTACAGCATCTTTTGTGTAAAAATAATCAAAGTCAGAATTAAAAAGAATTCTAAACAAAAATTGATAAGATGCAGGTGTACCTTTAGCATGATATAATTGTCTTGCAATTTTTACAGCAGTTGTAGGTGATATTAAAGATTCTGCTGGGAAATATTGTAAAAAATCATTAATGAAATACTGTTGAAAACCTTCAAGAGTATTGTCGATATCTGTGTAGTCCCATAAACTCTTTGATGCATATAAAGCACCTTGGGTACCATTAGTATCTGCTGTTGCTGTATTAGCGTTTGCAGTATTGGCGAGTTCCATCCATTCATAATACGCTTGTAAAAACGATACGAAATTATTACCATATACCGAAGTATCTAATAGATACTCAGGTAACTGAGATGGTATGAATAATGATGTTTTTTGATTGCTTTGTATCATTATTGAGCGGTAGCATTGACTGTGATGGCTGTTGCATCATTAGGATCAACTGTAATAATTCTATTAAATGTTGATGAGAAGATTGATGATTGTGGGTTAACTGTAATTGATAATTGTGCAAGAGCATTATCAATATTTACCGGATTAAATGCGTTTAATGTAACTATACCGTTTGTATAATCAATTGTACCAATATTTGAATTTAATATTGTTTTTACATTGTTTGCATTATAATAATATAATCTTAATGTACCGTATTGACCTTGTAGTGTTGCAACTGCCGCACCGTTAGTTCCTGAAGTATCATTAGCGGCTGGTGTGATTACAATTAATGCGGCAGTATAACCTGAACCTGCATTAGTTACATTGATAGCACTTAAAGAACCATTAACAAGAACTGCTTCTGCTGTTGCACCGGTACCGTCACCATAAATTGTAACTTTAGGCACATATTGATATGAATAGCCTGGGTTAATAATAGAGATTGATTGAATACCCGATGTTACTTCTGGCATTTCGTCAATGTAAACACCGTCAATTATATTCGATGCGTTTGTTGGGTCTACATATTGAATTGCAGGATAACTTGAAACACCGCTCAATAGCACACCTCTAGCCAAAGGAATGCCAAATTTAAATGTATAAGATTGAGAACCTGTTAGACTAGGATAAAATTTCTTCTGTAATTGAATTGAAATTTCATTTGCAATAATAGCTTGATTTGTGTTTTGAATTTGTACAATCAACTCTGAACTAGAGAATGTAGAATTAAAATTATTTAATGTTGATGTGGCAAAATTCGTAATTGAATTAAACACACTTCTCGACATTTGTGATGCCGCAAATGTAGTTTGTGTTGAATTGTAAATAACGTTTGCCGTAATCTTTACGAAATTATAGTCCGGGTCTACTATCGTTGGTACTACAGTCATTAAAGAAATAGGTTTTAATACTTGGTCTATGATAGTTTGTTTTTGTGTTTGAGTTAATTTGTAAGAACCTTTAGGTTTTAAACAAACAAATACTTGACCGTATACTGGCGGATCATTTTCTTGCCCGCCCCAAACATTTACAGCATCAAAACCAAACAAAGTATTTTGTTGAATTGCTGAAATATAATCGTCTTTAGTTACTGCACGACCTTGGGCGGCATATGCTTTAGGTGCTTGAAACTTAATTGACGTTATCGTTTCTTTATTTGAACCTGTTGTTGCCGGCAAATAACCTGTTATTGTATTATTATATCCACCAACTGAAGTCATTAATGAAAAACTATTAGCACCAGATGCAGAAACACCTTCAGTTGACAAGTAAGTTACTTGAACTATATTACCATCTGTTAGTTTTTTACCAAGTATACCGTCACCAAAAGATATATTATAATTACCATTAAGTGCTTCATTAATAAAATATACTTGAGATGTGCCGTCTAAGTACAGACTATTGGCGGCAGGTTTAAAAATTTGAATTGATGAATTTGATGTTGATTGCTGAACAATAACTTGAATTGTAGTTGTATCGATTGTAGAATCGGGCAATTCAAATGTGTATGTAGGATTAGTTGCTTGATTAACTGTAAATGATGTTGATGCAACTACACCTTGATATATTGCAACATTCGCAAAATTACAAACATTTGTAATCAAATTTGTTGTTGCTGTATATGGGTTAATATTTGTAAACACATAGTTAACACCATTAATTTGTTCAGATAAAAATGTTGAATATGCAGGTATGGTAACTGTAGGTGCTGAAACACCAGTAAATTTGACGTTTACATATGCAACAGGACATATTGCAGAATGTGGTGTATAGTCTAATAGTTTAGCATGAGATATAACTGAACGTCTTTGTACAGCAGAATCTAAAAACATTTCATTAGCTACCATATTAAGGTAGAAAGAATTATATTGTGTGTTATATGCAAACACATCAAGTAAGGTATCAATAGCAGAACCTTCAAAATTATAATCTTGAAACTGTGTTTGACCTTGTAAGTATGTCTTAAAGTTTTGCTTGATTAAATTAAAATCAAGTGAAGACAGTTGAATATTAGAATTGGCTCCAGCCATTATCTAGTCCTTTGAAGTGTTAGATTGATAGCAGTCGGTGTTGTATTATTGCCAATAAAAACATAAAGACTGACTTGAAAACTATCTTTGTCTGCTTGTGCAGTTACATTAAGTTGATAAATTGATGCTCTTGGCTCATAGTTACTAATAAGCCTTTTAATCTCATCTTCAATACTACTAGCGGTTAAGGGTGAAATGGGTTCAAATAACAATGCTGGTAGACCACTACCGATTGTTGGGTCGAATAATCTTTCGTAAGGCCTTGTATATAAAAGATTTTGAATCGAACGAATAACTGCTTGCTCATTATAACTCATAGATACGTCACCCGTCACCGGATTGGGAAGGAAACGTAAATCTAAATCTGAGTAAAATATTGTACTTGCCATTTTCTATTTATACTGGTGTTCCTAGCGGTATTGGTGGTGCTGTTGGGGCGCCTAAACCTGTTGCAACGTGTGTGTGAGTATCGTATATTGTAGATACAAAGACATCGTATGCTGACCTCAAAGCACCCAAAGTTCCTGTTGGTCCTGCTGGTATGCCTGTGTCATATATTTGACCTGGTACTAAACCAACAGGTGTTACTGCCATAGGACCGGCGGCAACCGCACCAAGTGGGGCTAGAATACTGCCTGTAGTTGAAGTGATTGAACTGAGTGCGGTAACCCCACCAAGAGCAGAAACACTACCGTTTACTATCAAATCGGAATTTAAATTAACACCTGTTGCAGATAATGTTAGTGTTCCTTGTGCAGAAATATCTACATCACTCTCACTAATAATTTCAGCATTCCCTGTAACGTGACTTATCATATCACCAGAAACAGTTTGATTAACATTCCCGTCAACTTGTATATATGAATCACCTTTTACGTGCAAAACTGAAGGTCCTACAATTGTAATATTACATTGACCACCTATGTAGACATTGTTATTTTCCATTGTAATTTGATAATTATTACCAAAAACTTTAAAAATACCAGTACCATCAGATTGCATTTCAATAAAGTTATTTGAAGTTCCGTGTTGTAAACGAACTCGTTCTGCACCAGGGGTATCATCTAATTCAAATAGATGACCACTTCTAGTTTGTCTTGCGTTATTGTATGGATACTGAGGTTTTGCTGTTGAAAACGGTTCTGTCCATGAACTATCAGGGATTGACATAATTTACCTTATTGTGAAGATTGAGCGGCTTGTTGCTGTTGAACACCTGCCGCATAGCTCGCTTTGGCGTCTGCAAGACATTTTGAAAACTGGTCAACAAGTTCTTTGAGACCAGCTTTAATTAGACCTGTGATATAGTTTTCTAACACTTTTATTAAAGTTTCAAGCATTTTTAAATAATTTTCTATCGTTTGTATAAAATCTTGAACTGCTTTAATTGCTTTCTTAAACATATCAACTTGTGCTTTAAGTGCTTTTGCTTGTGCTTCTACATCACCAAGACCAAGGGCTTCTAAAATTTGTTTTCTTAGTTCTTTAAGTGCTTTCATTATTGCCATTCTTGCTTGTGCAATAGTTACACCGATAGGACCGCAAACATCACACACATGAACTGTACCGCTATTTGCATTTGATATACCTGTACCTGCTGTCACACCTTGAGCAGTTAATGGTATAGTTGCCGATGCATCTGTTTTTTGTGTTATATTTGGGTTAGTATTATTTGGTGCAGAAGATGTTGCAATATCTGGTGTTGTTGAGGGAATAGCATTACCAGCAATATTTAACGCCTCTAATACAGGTGTTAAATCTACATTAGCAACTGCCGATAAAGGCGTTGCTGTATTGTCATTTGCTAAAACAAAATCTGCTTGTCCTGCTACCGGTATAGTACCGATAGTTTGTGCTGTGTTTATATTTAAATCTGCCATATTATTTTGCCGTAATTGTTGTATCAGTTTTAGGTAAAACACCCATTACAATTGGAAATTGACCTGACTCACCATCCATAAAGAAACCTAATACCCATTCACCTACATCAGGTACCTCAACCGATTTTGAGTTATTTATAGGTAGTAACGGATGCGCCCAAGGTAGTTGTTCATCAGGTAACATTTCCTTGTTATCTGTATGCCAACCAAAAATTCTAACTTGAACACGGTGGGCAATATTGGGGTCATCATTTCTTGTAACAACACCTACCCACCATACAAAACCACTCAATCCAAAAAAGTTATTACGATTTGACATTATTGAATTCCATTAATTGCATTTTTAAAACCATTATTTAAATTGCTTGGTACAGTAGGTAAATATGCTGAGTCGTCTGTACCGAAACTATCTTTTACCATTTCAATTACCGTTCTCATGTCAGTATTGTTGACAATATGTCTTACAGCAGTTACCAAATAATTACCTGAATAGAATAAATCTGGTGCTTTTGAACCTTGTCCGTCTGCATTTGAATACGAAGTTGGCTTTAAATCGTATGCATTAAATCCTAATAAAGAACCTACAACAATTTGACTGTCACCAGGTACAGTAATTTTAATTTTCATATAGTTCACTAAACCTAATTGAGCAACTCTATTTGGCACAAAGTCTTCAATCTTAATATCATTTGCAACGGATGCAGGATCCATGACTAATTTCTTTTCAAGTGCATTACCTGAGGCCAATCGTAGTGCACCAGATTCTAACCTTTTATCTGACGGCGCATCATAGATTGAATCACCCCAACGATTTTTTAACGCTGTTGTGACAGGAGCATTGTTTAATAGTTTGCCGCCTAACAAGTAATCTCTATAAACAAAATCTGTTATATTATATGGTGTGCTTGAAACACTAGCTCGTGTCAAAGGGTCAATCGAAAGCAAACGATTGTGAAAAGTACCATCAGAAATTGCCGCTAATGTATCAAAGAACTTAATTACTTCAAAACCAGCGACCTTTATCATCTGGTCTTGCATCTCTACCGAAATATTATGTGGGTTAAAATAATAAGTTTTAAACGGTTTTTGCTTTGTGAACAATGTTTGCAATGAATTAAAGTGATAGCCATTGCTATTCTCAAAGAAAACAAAATCAGCGCCAGGATTCTTAATAGGTCTTGAATACATTGAAAGCCAATGTATCGTTTCTAATATCTTTTTATTTGGTAAAATAAAATCATAGAGCCCTGTTGTTGGCTCAATGTCATATTTTTTAGTTCTTTGTTTTGTTTTAGTATCACTATTTGGGGTCAACTTCAAATAATTTACTAAAATATCTTCTACGATTTGACTTATTTGTGTATTCTGATAAGCCTTTGAAATTCTATATTTTTCTGATAGCATCAATTCTTCAGAACAAAAGTATAATACAAATGCTTCTGAGTTTTTTGTTGAATCAATTACACGATTACCAATCTTGTATACACGAAATGTTCTTTGTATCGGATCATTGTCTTCTCTTGTTTTTCTCAACATGAATTCAACAAATTCAGTACCATTCAATCTTAAATTTGAAATAATATTTGTAGCATCATACAACACTAATTCACCATAGATTGTACTGCTATAAATGTCTTCATAATAATTTAATTCTCTTAAATGATCCTTAAGAGTGATTGGGTAACTCAATGCACCAGTCAATATATTAACAAAAACTAATTCGTAGTCCGATGCATATTTAACCGGCGTTATTCTATCTGCCATATTATGAACTCATCAATGAAACAAATTTACTTTCGATATCTGTAGTATAATTTTTCTTAATGATATTAATATTTCTTTTAGCTTCATTTAGCTGATTTTCATAATCAATCACATAAAGAATATTTTTTGATACAGTATATGTTACTTTTGAACTTGGGAAAGTTGCCGTTGAAGTAGATGGTATTGTATTTGCATATGTTGCCGCATCAATATCTACCGTTTTAATAGAAGTCTGCATTGAAAGACTATCATATGTAGTAATCACTTTTTGATATGAATGTATCGTAGATTGACAGTATGCAGTAACAGTTTGATTATTTGCCGTGGCTAGAGCGTTATACTTATCGTTCAAGTATGCTTGAAAATCTATACTTGATAAAGGCCAATCACCTTTTGGGTCCATAATATTATTAGCATAGAATATCATCCAATATCTATATTGGTCTGAATAATACTTATAGGCAATATTTTCAGGAGTATCTTGGTCTTGAATTGCATACTTATAAAATAGCAAATCATTTAAAGATAATTGCGGTAGTAATTCTGCTCTAGCAGTTAAATCGATACCAACCTGTGCGCTTTTAGTGTTTGGGTCAATGACTGCTGTTTTGGGTAATGCGTTAAAATATAACATTGTTATGCTCCGTAGCCATCACCATATGCCGCATTGATAGCGGCTTCTCGTTCTAAGCTAGATATCTTTGCTTCATATTTTTGTTGATTTTCAAAATCATTGTAATTTGATGCAACAACTGAATTCTTAACATCTTCTTTTGTGAAGATTTGTGTTTCTCTTAGATTTACTGTCATCGTTGTTTGTACAGGATGACCATCATTGAAAGCGGCCCAACCGTTAGGTGCATAATCAACTGACACATTTGTAATAACGCACTCTTTAATATTAAAAACTTTTGCGGGTTTACCAGAATTTACTGTGCTAGTGATGCTTTGATTTTTACCTAAAAAACCTAAACCAACATTGTTTAATGCACTCTGAAACTGATTGATAACTGCACCAGCAATACCGTTCGAACCGCCTGTAAATACCATTTTAACATTAACTAATTGTGGCGGTGTCAAGTATCTACCTGGTTGATTTGTACCGATGCCTGCAACACCTGGTGAAGAATAGAATGTGAATGTATCTATAATATTTTTAACTGTTTCGGCTTCAGCAGAAGTTTTTGGTGTAAAAATAAAAGACATTGAAAAATCTCTGAAATCTCTACCTTGATAAATCAATTGCATCTGCGGGTTAACAAATTGACCTAAAGACTGATTTAATAATTGTTCAATATTATCTTGAATGCCTAATTTACCAGCAAATGAATTCAATTCACGAGAAATAAAATCTTTTACTGATGGGTCGGAAAGTATATTCGCATAATCTTGATTTGCACCACCGGAAAAGTTAATTTTTTGTTTTATGGATTCTGATGCGCTTGCTAAAAAACCTCCTGTGCCAAGTGCATGAGTCATACTTAACGTATTATATTGAGACTCAAAACTAGCAGTTAAAGTATCCGGCATATACAAAGATACTGTTGAAAGTAATGTTTGTTTTCTAGGTGCATAAGTACCTGGCGTGAATGTTTTTTCAAACAAGTTATATAATTTGACAGCACTTTTTTCTGCTTGAGCTTGAAGATTATTCACATTCTCTAAGTTTTTAAGATATGTCAGTTTTTCTTGAGCCACACTTGCCAGTTGTTCTTTTGCTGTTGCAAGTTGTGAATTTGTATTTTTTAAAGTGTCTGCTTCAGAGTTCACTAAAGAATCAATTTGATTAACAGTACTTTGAACACTTTGTTGAAATTGTGTATCCCAATCAAAAAAATTGAATTGTACCGCATGACATAATGCCGGGTTTGTAGTTAAATCTGATGGATATACAAAATTGCCTTTACCTTCTGGTTGAAAAAGGCTTTTTAAAGGTCCTGCCAGTTGATTAAATGGTAACTGTATACCTGCAATTGATGGATTTGTGAGAAATGACATATGCCTAGAAAAGAGTTGTAACAAGTATTTATATCATAAATAACGGGACATTCAATAATTGGTAATAATATGGCTTATAGCGGAAAATTTGTCCCACGAAACCCACAAAAGTATCGTGGCGACCACAAAAACATTAGATGGCGTTCTACTTGGGAATACCGATATATGAAATGGCTCGATGAGACCGATGCCGTAGTATCTTGGGCAAGTGAAGAGATTGTGATACCGTATCGTGACCCATCTGATGGCAGACCTAGACGAT